>MDTE01006459.1_pt1 | contig 26561 bp, 32 predicted proteins | sample 811231 | NCBI WGS metagenome assembly MDTE01 (sample SAMN05326651, study PRJNA326480) | marine metagenome | isolation source: seawater | place: Indian Ocean: Red Sea | collected 2010
GTAGAATTTTTTTTTTCATTTTTATTTGTGATAACTTGAGCCTTTAATAATCTCAAATGCTCTATAAATTTGTTCTACTAACATAATTCTCATAAGTAAATGAGGCCATGTTTGTCTTCCAAAAGAAATTGAATCGTAGTTTTCAGAAAAATATCTATCAAGTCCAATGTCGCTGCCAATAATAAAACAAATCTTTTTGTAACCATCAAAAATTTTATCTTTGAAATAGGCTGCTAAATCTTCACTTTTTATTTCTTTTCCTTTTCTATCTAATGTTATTATATGATCATAGTTGATTAAATTCTTTATGATCTGATTTTTTTCAAAGTTTAACTTTTTTTTTTTTTCCATTTTTGACGACTTTATTTCAATTAAATTAATTTTTGTGTTTGTTCGTTCTTTATAGTAATCAAATAGAGCGACCAAATGGGTTTTATTTTTAAAACTACCGACGCTTAATATATCAACCTGCATTGCTAACCAAATTTTTGTTCGCCATGATTACTAACTTGCCATATTTTTTCTAATGAGTAGTGCTCTCTTGCCTCTGGCTTAAATATATTCAATATGATATCTCCAAAATCTAATATAGACCAATCGGTTGATTTGAGACCTTCTGATGAAATAATTTGTTTTTTATTACTTTTTATAAGATTTGAGGTTATTGAATTAAGATGTCTTGAAGAGTTTCCAGTAGCTATAATTAGATAATCAGCTAAAGCACTTCTATTTTTTATATCAATCACAACTATATCAAAGGCCTTTAGATCATCTAACTGATCAGTAATTTTTTTTAGTAGTTTTTTAATATTGGTTTTACGCTTCATCTTCCCTCAATTTTGATGATGATTGCGAATTTGAATAACCTGTTAAAAAAACCCATTTAGGTGGGGACATATACTTTAATTTTTTTGCTGATTTTATGTTTATCCTCTTCTTTCTAAAAACACTGAGCGCTTTGCTTTGATATAAATTTAAAGAGTAAAATGGTCGATCAAAAATTGCAATGGGAATTTTATTAAAAATAATTTGCCACTTTTTCCATAAATGAAATGACTTTAAATTATCTAGCCCCATCAGCCAAATAAATGAATTTTTAGGAAAGTTTTTTTTTAAACTTTCAATCAAATCAACTGTATATATATTTTCTTCATTTTCAAATTGATAAATCTTTATCCTTTTGTTTTCTAGATAATTTTTTACTTTTTTTAATCTACTCTTATACATCAAAGTTTTTTTTTTTAATGGGTTCCTTTTACTCACAACCCACCAAACTTCATCTAATCCTAATTTTTTTTTTGACATATTACTTATGAAAACGTGTCCAGCATGGGGAGGGTCAAATGTACCACCTAATATTCCTATATACTTTTTACCCACAAGCACTTTTTATGGTCTAATTTGGCCAGAGCCTCTTACTTGATATTTAAAGCTTGTTAATTGAGATACTCCCACAGGGCCTCTAGCATGAACTTTTGAAGTAGAAATTCCTATCTCAGCTCCCATTCCAAATTCTCCTCCATCTGCAAATTGAGTTGAAGTATTATGCATTACAATCCCACTATCAACATTTTGCATAAAATACTCTATTGATTCAGTGTCTTCTGATAAAATTGCATCAGTGTGTCCTGAACCGTAAAAGTTTATATGTTCTACTGCTTCCTGAACTCCATTCGAAACTGACTTTATTGAAATTATCTTATCCAAATATTCAGTTTCCCAATCTTTACTTAATGCAGGTTTAATTGATTTATCTAGTTTCAGTACCTCTTTATCTCCACGTATTTCACATTTAAGTTTTTTTAAAGAATCAATTATCATTGGTAAATGCGAATTTAAAACTTCTTTATCAAAAAGAATTGTTTCAGTAGCTCCACAAATTCCAGGTCTTCTCATTTTTGCATTTACTGTCACTTTTTCACATAAATCTGGCTTTGAGGATTTATGAATATAAGTGTGGCAAATACCATCAAGATGTTTTATTACATGAACTTTACTCTCGTTTGATACTCTTTCAATTAAAGATTTACCACCTCTCGGAATAATAACATCAACATAGTCAGACATTTTGAGAAGATAACCAACAGCAGATCTATCCGTTGTTGGAATATTTTGTAAAGCACCATCTGGAACATTAAATTTTCCCATGGATTCATTGATGAGTTTAACAATTAGGGATGACGATAAAAAACTTTCGCTCCCACCCCTTAAAATCAAAGTATTTCCTGATTTAAGGCATAGACCAGCAGCGTCAGCTGCAACATTTGGTCTAGATTCATAAATTACCCCAATTACACCGAGTGGAATTGAAACTTTTTCAATCTGAAGACCGTTCGGTCTTGACCAAGAATCAATTTTTTTCCCAATTGGATCTTCAAGTTTTGAAATTTCTGCCAAACCATTGCAAATTATATCTATTCTTTTTTCATCTAATATCAATCTATCAAGAGTCGAAGAAGTTAATTTTCCTTTATTATTTTTTACATCCTTTTCATTTTCTTCAATTAGTCGACTCATATTCTTTTTAATATTGTCAGCAGAGTCTAAAAGTATTTTATTTTTTATTTCTGTACTTAATACTGAAACTAAATACGAAGCATTTTTGGCTTTCTTACCAATTTTATTGATATCGTTTTCTGTAAAAATTTTATTTTTCATTCAATGACAAATTATCTCTATGAACAACTTCATCTCTTCCAAAATAACCAAGAACTTTTTTTATTTCTGAAGTTTTTCTTCCTTTAATTTTTTCTACCTCTGAAGAGTCATAAAAACTTATTCCTTTACCAATCTGTTTTCTATTTTCCAATATGATTTCAATTATATCACCTCGAGAAAATTTACCAGATATTTTTTTTATACCACTAGGTAATAAACTTGCTCCCTTAAGAATAGCATTTAAAGCACCTTGATCAATAGTAAGTGAACCTGAGACATTTATTGTACCAGCAAGCCAGTTTTTAAAATTAGATTCATTTTTTTTTCTAGACAAAAACCAAGTGCCTTTCTGAGTTTTTAAATACTTTGAAATTGGATTTTTTGATTTACCTGAACAAATAAGGGTGTTGCATCCAAAGCTTTTTGCAATTTCTGCTGCATGTATTTTGGTTTCCATTCCACCTGAGCCAAATTGATTTGTTTCAGATGAAGCCATTTTGAAAATTTCCTTATTAATTTCTTTAACAATAGGGATCAATTTAGCTTTAGGAAAATTTTTTGGATTTTTACTATAAAGTCCATCTACATCACTCAAGAGAATAAGACTTTTAGCTCCAAAAATTTGTGCTACTCTAGATGCCAACCTATCATTATCTCCAAATTTTAATTCTTCTGTGGCAACAGTATCATTTTCATTTATAACTGGAATCACATTTGATTCAATTAAAGTATTAATAGTCTCCTTTGAATTTAGACTTTTTCTCCGATCTTCTGTATCCGAATAAGTAAGAAGAATTTGCGCTACTTTTAATTTTTTTTTTTTTAAATGAACTCAAGAAGTTTTTCATAAGAATCACCTGACCACATGCAGCACACGCTTGTTTTGTATTTAATTTAAGAACTTTGTTGGTAAAATTTAAATATTTTTTTCCGAGTGAGACGGCACCAGAAATAACTAAAACTAATTCTATTTTTTTTTTTCTTAAAAAAATTATGTCATCTATTAAGGAATCCAACCAATTAAAATGAAATTCATTTTTTTTTAATAATAGTGATGATCCAACTTTAATTACAAGTCTTTTTGAATCATTGATTGAAGGAATTGAAGTCATATCTTTAACTCATCTAAAAGAAAGTTTTTTAGGGTTTTAATTCCAAACATTGATTTACTTGAAATACAAAAAAAATTTGAAACTGCTAGCTCTTTTATCAATTTAATTCTTCTATTTATTAATTTTTTTTCCACTAAATCACACTTACTTAATAAAACAATTTCTTTTTTTGTTGAAACATTTTTTCCGAAATTTTTTAACTCTTTTCTAATATTTTCATAATTTTTAATAAAGTCTTTATCCTTTAAAGTTGAAATATCACATAAATGCATGATTGTTTTACATCTTTCAATATGAGCCAGAAACTTCAAACCTAATCCCAAACCTTTAGATGCTCCTTGAATAAGGCCAGGTAAGTCTGCTAATATAATATCCTTATCATAGCATCTCAAAATTCCAAGTTGAGGCTTTGTAGTTGTAAATGGATAATCAGCAACTTTAGGTTTAGCATTCGACAAAACTGATAGAAGTGTTGATTTTCCAGCGTTTGGCAAGCCAACCAATCCAACATCCGCAATAAGTTTCAACCTTAACCATACCCACAACTCCTCCCCAGAAAATCCTTTCTCTGATCTTCGAGGAGCTTGGTTAGTTGAAGATTTAAATCTTAAATTTCCTTTACCACCTTTACCTCCATTTGCTATAAGAAAACTATCATCCTTCTTTGAAAAATCTTTATAGACAGTTTTTTTATCTTCACTTAAAATCTCTGTACCAACAGGTACATTTATAATTAAGTTCTTACCATTAGAACCCGTTTTATTACTACCAGAACCATTATGGCCATTTTGAGCCTTAAAATGTTGCTTATACCTAAAGTCAATAAGCGTATTTAGATTTTCTTTTGAAACAAAATAAACCAAACCTCCGCAACCACCGTCTCCTCCATCTGGGCCACCAAATTCAATGTATTTTTCTCGTCTAAAACTTGTGCATCCAGACCCACCATTACCGGCTTTAATAAAGATCTTTGCTTCATCAAGAAATTTCATATTAATCCTCTAGAATTTATGAAATTTATTTTTTTTCCAGCACCTCAACAAATGATCTACCTAGAGATTTTTTTTTAAAAGAAACATATCCTTCTTTAATCGCAAATATAGTATGATCTTTTCCAATAGAGACATTTTTTCCAGGGTGATATTTTGTTCCCCTCTGACGAATTATTATGTTACCTGGAATAACTAACTCTCCACCAAATTTTTTCACTCCTAGTCTTCTTCCAGCACTATCTCTTCCATTTCTTGTGCTTCCACCAGCTTTTTTATGAGCCATTATTATCTCCTATTTTTTCATTTTTCTTCTGGGCATCTTTAGTTTCATTAACCGCAGCTTTTTTTTTGCTAGAAGAGTTGATTTCTATAATTTTTACTAATGTTAGATCTTGTCTGTGTCCCATCTTTCTTCTGTAGTTGTGTCTTCTTTTTTTCTTAAAAACAATAATTTTCTTATCTCTTATTAAGTCAATGACTTTAGCTTTAACCAGAGTATTTTCAACTGATGGAGAACCTATAATTAATTGATTTTTTTCATCCTTGAAAAAAACAACATTATCAAAATCGATAATATCACCTTTTTTGCAATCATGTTTAGGAAGCTTTAGATGGTCTCCAACCGAAACCTTATATTGTTTTCCTAAAAACTGAAAAACAGCAAACATTTTAAACTCCATTCAATGAAATTGATTTATACAACTAACTTAAATATTTTAAAAGAATTATTTAACAAATAATTTTAATTAAGTAAAATATATTGTTAAGCATTACATTTTTTGATAACTTCCAGAAATTAAGTAACAAATTATGTCTAATATTGTAATTGTAGCAGCTAAGAGAACCCCAATTGGAAAATTTATGGGAAGTTTATCTGGATTTTCCGCACCTGAACTTGGAAGTTTTTGTATTAATGCTGTATTAAATCAAGCCGGAATAGAAAAGAACAGTGTAGATGAAATAATTTTGGGACAAGTCCTAACTGGTGGTGCTGGTCAAAATCCAGCAAGACAGGCGGCAATTTTGTCAGATATACCAATCGAAAAAAGTGCATTAACAGTCAATCAAGTTTGTGGCTCAGGTTTGAGATCAGTATCAATTGGAGCTCAGTCAATTCTTTCTGGTCAATCAGAAGTTGTAATAGCTGGAGGTCAAGAATCTATGAGTAATGCACATCACACAATTAATGTTAGAAATGGTTTAAAAATGGGCGACGGTAAACTTAAAGATAGCATGATAATTGATGGTCTATGGTGTGCGATGAACAATTACCATATGGGAACTACTGCAGAAAATATTGCAGAAAAATTTAATATTTCTAAAGATGAACAAGATAAATTTGCTGTAAATTCTCAAAATAAAGCAGAAAATGCTCAAAAGAAAGGTTCTTTTGATGAAGAAATATTTGAAATTAATGTCAAAGTAAAAAAAGAAGAAATAGTCTTTAAACAAGATGAATTTCCAAGACATGGTTCAACATTTGAGAAAATAAATTCTCTTAAGCCTGTCTTTAAAGAGGATGGAACAGTATCTGCGGGAAATGCATCAGGACTTAATGATGGCTCTGCAGCGGTATTATTAATGACTGAGGATAAAGCCTCTCAACTAAATTTATCTCCACTTGCACGCATAAAATCATGGTCATCTGTTGGAGTTGACCCTTCAATTATGGGGATAGGACCAGTACCAGCAGTTAAGAAAGCACTTAAAAGTGCTGATTGGAAATTAGATGATGTTGATTTAATAGAAGCAAATGAAGCCTTTGCTGCCCAATCTTTGGCAGTGGCTAAAGAACTTAATTTTAATATGGAAAAAGTAAACGTTAATGGAGGGGCTATTGCTCTTGGCCACCCAATAGGGGCTTCAGGTACTAGAGTTTTAGTTACACTAATTTATGAAATGATTAGGCAAAATAAAAATAAAGGAATTGCAACTCTTTGTATTGGAGGGGGACAAGGTATTGCAATGTGCGTAGAAAGGGATTAATTAATAATGACTAAAATTGCATTAGTTACTGGAGGAACAAGAGGAATTGGAGAGTCAATTTCTAAAAAGTTAAAAAATGATAATTATACCGTCATTGCAAATTACGCAGGAAATGACGACGCAGCAAAAAAATTTAGTAAAGAAAATGATATTGTCACAATGAAATGGGACGTAAGTGATTATAATTCTTGTAAAAAAAATGTTGAAAAAATTTATTCAGAATACGAAACAATTGAAGTTTTAGTTAATAATGCCGGAATTACTAGGGATGCACCTCTTCATAAAATGTCATTAGAAAACTGGAATAAAGTTATTAATGTCAATCTAAATTCAGTATTTAACATGACATCATTAATTATTAATAAAATGCGAGAACAGAATTCTGGGAGGATTATACACATATCATCAGTAAATGGTCAGAAGGGACAATTTGGTCAATCTAATTATGCAGCAACTAAATCAGCCTTGTTAGGTTTTTCGAAATCTTTGGCTTTAGAAAGCGCCGCAAAAGGTATTACATCAAATGTAATTTGTCCAGGTTATATAAATACAGAGATGGTTGCCGCCATAAGAGAAGATATTTTGAAAAGTATTGTCGATACCATTCCTAGTAAAAGGCTTGGTAATTCTGAAGAAATCGCAGAAATGGTTTCCTATCTTGCCTCTGAAAAAGGAAGCTATATCAACGGCTCAACAATATCTATTAATGGTGGTCTTTGGATGGACTAGAAACTATCTTTCATAGTTCGTAAAGTCATCAAATTTTTTTCAGCAGATTCGTATTTAATACCAATCTTATTTATATATTTTTTGTCATCAAATCGTAAGAATGGATTTAATTTTTTTTCGTCTTCTAATTTGGATGGTACGGTAGGTTTATTTCGTTTTCTCTGAGCTTTTATTTCTTTAATTTTTAAGTTTAAACAATGATTATTTGGTTCCAAAGATTTTGCAAAATTCGCATTAGATTCGGTGTACTCGTGACCAAAAAAAATTCTAGTCGAATCTGGGAGTTCTCTTATCTTAAGTAAAGAGCTTTTCATTTGTTTTGCCGTTCCCTCAAAAAGCCTCCCGCAACCAAGTGAGAAAAGTGTATCTCCACAAAATAAAGTATTATTTTTTTTAAAATAAAAACCTATATGTCCTATTGTATGGCCAGGTAAATCTAATACTTTAAGTTCTAAGTTTCCAATTAAAAAAAGTTGTCCCGGAGACAAACATATATCAATTCCGGGAATTCTATGTTTATCATTTTGATTTCCAATAATTTTGCATTTATACTTTTTCTTTAATTCAAGATTTCCCCCAACATGGTCAAAATGATGGTGAGTATTTAGAATATACGAAATCTCAAGATCTTCTTTTTTTAAAAAAGATATTACACTTTCAGCATCTGCAGGATCAATACAGGCACATTTTTTTGTTGAACTATCTAGAATCACATGAATGTAGTTATCTTTAAGAGCAGGTATGGAAAAAATTTTAAGCATGATATTTAAAAAATAATTCTATATTATCTTTTTGATATACAAAAAATTACCTGATAAGCAAATAAATTTATCAATAATCTACTATTCATTTTAATACCATTTTCATTTAATGATATTAATTGACGTACTTTAATTTTTTTTTTTTTACAAAAATTTAAAAAATCTCTACTTGAACAAAGATGAATATTAGGAGTGTCATACCATTCATAGGGTAGAATTCTATTTTTTGGCATAAGACCATTTAGTAGAAAATCCCTTCTCACTTTCCAAAATCCAAAGTTAGGAAAAGAAACAATAGCTCTTTCCCCAATTCTTATGAGGTTATCTAATACTTTATCTGGATAAATCATGGCTTGAATAGTTTGGCTGAGAATTACTGTAGAAAAAGTATCAGATGGATAATCAATAAGATCATAATTTGCATCCCCTTGTATTACAGATAATCCCTTTTTTACACACTGATTAACACCCTTTTGTTTTAGCTCAATTCCTCTACAATCAACTTTTTTTGTTTTCGAAAGAAAGTCTAAAAGTTTTCCATCACCACAACCAACATCTAAAACTTTTTCATTTTTTTTAATTAATTTTGCGATAATAAATAAATCTTTTCTCATTGAATTTTTCATAGTTTCATTATTTTTATTTGTCCATCTAAAAAACCTTTCAAAGTAGAATGAAATTCGGGCTCTTTGAGTAAAAAGGCATCATGCCCTTTATCTGTATTAATTTCTACAAAGCTTACCATTGCACTTGAACTATTTAAGGATTTTATAATTGTTTTAGTTTCTGACGTTGGAAAAAGCCAATCAGAAGTAAAAGAGAAAAAACAAAATTTAATATCACTATTTTTAAAAATATTTGATAAACCTCCTTTTTTGATAGACAAATCAAAATAGTCCATTGCTTTAGTTATATATAAATAACTATTTGCATCAAATCTCTCTACAAATGAAATACCTTGATGTTTTAAATAGCTTTCAATTTGAAATTCTGTATTAAAATTAAAAGATAGAAATTCTCTATTTTGCAAATTTCTCCCAAATTTTCTTTGTAATGCAGATTCTGATAGGTAAGTTATATGCGCTATCATTCTTGCAACAGCCAATCCTCTTTTTGGGTAATTTTTTTTCTTATAATAATTACCTTTAGACCAGTTTGGATCTGCCATTATAGCTTGTCTACCTATTTCATGAAGTGCAATATTTTGAGCTGAGTGTCTATATGAAGTTGCTATGGGTATAATACAATTTACTCTGTTACTAAATTTTGCTCCCCATTCTAGAGTTTGCATACCACCCATTGACCCTCCAATAACTGCAAAGAGTTTTTTTATTCCAAGACTTTTCACAAGTTTTTCTTGTACTTTTACCATGTCACCTATTGTAATAACTGGAAAGTCTAATCCGTAGGGTTTTTTTGTTTTAGGATTAATAGACCCCGGGCCTGTACTACCCATACATCCTCCTAATACATTACTACAGATCACAAAATAAATATTTGTATCTATAACTTTTCCCGGTCCAATCAATATATTCCACCAACCATCTCTTTTTGTTACTGGATTTACTCCAGAACAGAATTGGTCCCCAGTCAAGGCATGACAAATTAAAATAGCATTAGTTTTTTTTTTATTTAATATACCATATGTAGTGAAAGCAATTTCACATTTTTCGATTAATTTAGCTGAATCAAGTTTTATTGATTCATCAAATATAATTTTTTCGCTTTTTAAAAGTTGCATAAATTTATTTTTATCTCATTGACTTAAAACGCATCATAACTATGTTGGAAAAGTAGTCAAAATAAATTTACTTGAAAAGATCCAGATCAATGAGAAAACAAAGACTTCAAAATATTGTAAAACCGTCAATAAATGAAATTTCAAAGTATATTCCAGGAGAATCACTTATAAGAGGAAATAAAAAAATAATTAAATTATCTTCTAACGAATCACCATTTAAATTACCAAAAAATGTTTTAGGTTCTTTACAAAAAGTTTTATCTGAAAGTAATCTTTACCCAGATGGTGATGCTAAAGCTCTTAAAGAAGCTATTGCAAAAAAATTTAATTTAAAAACCCAACAAATAATATGTGGTAACGGTTCCGATGATATTCTTTCCATAGTAGCTCAAACTTTTGGTAGAGAGGATGGTGAGGTTATATGCACAGAGTATGGATTTATGTATTATCCTATAATAGCAAGAGCTGCAGGTGCTAAGGTAGTAACTGTAAAAGCAGAAAATTTATCAATAAATTGTAAAAATATTTTAAAACAGATTAACAGCAATACTAATATAATTTTTCTTGCTAATCCAAATAATCCTACAGGAACTGTTATATTCAAAAAAGAACTTGAAAATTTTATTAAGAAAATACCTACAAATATCATTATAGTTATTGATGGCGCGTATTCTGAGTTTATTATCGATAAAAATTATAGTGATGGTATAGACATGGTTAATAAGTTTCCAAACTTAATTGTAACAAGAACTTTTTCAAAGATTTTTGGTTTGGCAGGAATAAGATTAGGGTGGGCATACTCAAATAGAAATATAATAAATTTGTTAGAGAAAATAAGGGGCCCTTTTAATGTCAATTCAATTGCTCAAGAGCTTGGTTGTTATGTATTAAAAAATAAAAATCTTCTTAAAAAATCTATTAAACATAATCTTAAGTGGCAAAAAAAACTTCCAAAAATGATAAATAATCTTGGCCTTCAAGCATTTGATACATTCACAAATTTTGTATTAGTTAAAGTTAATAAAAAGGATTCCAAAAAAAAAATAATTCAAGGACTTTTAAAAAATGGCATCATTGTTAGAGAACTTAATAATTATGGATTAAAAGAATACTTTAGAGTATCAATAGGAACGGACTCTGAAATAAAGGAATTTTTAAAGACTTTAGAAAAAATATTAAAAAAAAGTAATGAAATCTGAATTTAATAAAATTGCAATCATTGGACCAGGATTAATAGGTTCTTCACTAGGCCTTGCATTAAAAAAAAAAAAAATAGCTAAAACCATTTTGGGTATAGATAAATCAGAATCTAACTTAAAAGAAGCATTAAACAATAAATCAATTGATATCTCTTCAAAAATTATTGATAAAAATCTAAATGACTGTGAAATTATTTTTATTTGTACACCAGTAAGTAAAATTGAAGAACTAGTAAATAAAGTAATTCCATTTGTAAATAAAAAAACTATTTTAACAGATGTTGGTTCAGTGAAAAATATCTTTAGTAAGTCTAATTTACAAAAAATAAATGCTGCTTGTAAACTTGTCCCTGGTCATCCTATTGCTGGAACTGAATTTTCTGGAGCAAAAAATGCATTTTATAATTTATTTAAAAATAAGTGGTGCATTCTGACACCTCATAATAAAAATGTATCTGAAGTAAAAATTATTTCAAATATCTGGAGATTAATTGGTATGAAAGTTTCAATAATGTCAGCGGATGAACATGATAAATTAATGTCTGTAACCTCGCATTTACCTCACTTAATTGCTTTTACAATTGTTGGTACAGCTTTTAACATAAGCGAAAAAAAAAAGAAGGATCTTTTAAATTTCTCTGCTGGGGGATTTAAAGATTTTACCAGAATTGGTTCATCTGATCCACAAATGTGGTCTGATATATTTTTAAAAAATAAAAAACATTTATTGAATACACTTAATGACTTTAACCAGGACCTTGACACCTTAAAAAAGTTTATACTTGAAATGGACGAACAAAGTATCATTAAACTTTTGACGAAGACAAAGGAAATTAGACAACAAATACTTAAGGTTGAAAGAAATTTTGATCACTAATTTTAAAAATATCTTCAATTTTTTTTTTGGCTAAATTTTTATTTTTTAGGTTTTTAATCATAGGAAAAATTCTAATTTTAATATCTCCTCGTTTTTTTTTAAACCTTTTGTTTTTCCAAAATACCCCTGAATTGTGTACTAATGGTAATATTGGTAAGCCAGTCATTTTGTGAATAGCAAAAAAGCCAGGATTTAATTTAACTTTTTGATTCGGTTGAACTCTTGTGCCCTCTGGAAAAATAACAAAAGATTTACGACCATTTCCAATTAGTAAGTTTATAGACTTTACTACATGCTTCAGTGAACTAAACTTATCTTCACGATTGATATAAATAAAACCGAGTTTATCAAAATACCATGAAAAAATTGGAATTTTTTTTAATTCTTCCTTCAATATAAAAACAGGGCAACTAAAGTAATATGAAAAAAAAACTGTTTCCCATGCTGATTGATGGTTACTTACTATAAGATAATTTCCATCTTTTGGTAAATTTTTTAGTCCATATACCCTGTAGTTAATATTTAAAATATATTTAGCTAAATATATAACTGATTTACTCCAAAATCTTGACAATTTTACTGTAACTTTATAGGAGAAAAACTTAACCGGCGAAAAGAAGGAAAAAAATAATATTGTACCCGTTAAAAAAAAAAAATAAAACAAGAGGCTTCTAAAATGACTCATTAATAAAAAAACAAAGTGTATATTACTTTAAAATATTCAAAAAAAAATAATCTTAAATGAAAAAATAAATTTGAGCTATATTCTTTTTTATCAGAGACTGGCGAAACTTTAATAGTTGTATTAGGAAGAAACTTGTTAAAAGTCATTAGACCACGAGGTAAATGATAATAAGAACTTACCAAAATAAGTTTTTCTATATCCTTATTTTGACCTAACCAAGATTTGACCTCAATAACATTTTGTTTAGTATTTTTCGCCTTATTATCAAAAAAAATGCAGCATTCAAAAAAATCACTATCAATTTTGTAATATTCTAATTTAGACTTTATGTCTGTTTTTGAAAATACACCTGATATAAATAATTTATTACCATATCCATTATTTAAAAGTTGAATACCCTTCTCGATTCTACCTTTTCCTCCTGTCAAAACAACAATTGCAACATTTCCTGATTGTGAATAATTTTTTTCAATATAATGATTTTTTGGGAAAGTATGAAAAAGAAATATTGCCCACCAAAGTATCCCTGCGAAAAAAGTAAGGGCTATAAAAAAAACTGCTTTACCTAATTTTGTCAAAAAATCTTTTCTCAAAAAAATAAAATAAATAAGCGGATAAACATAATAACAACAAAATTATGAAAGCTATAAGGAAAAAAACTAAAAGCATCAAATTTTTAAAATTTAGATTTAGAAAATCGGATCCATTTAAAACAAAAAAATTCGTTCCAAATATCTGTAAAATTATTGTTGAGATAAAGAAAACAAATAAAATACTTAAAAAAGCACCGGGAATTATCTTTTTTGTTACCTCAAGAGATATGCTTTTTGCCATATCAAAACTATTAGCTCCCATAATTTGTAACATCTCTAAAAATTTTAGATTAGAAACTAGGGCTCCTCTTGTTACAGTTAATATAAGAAATGAAAATAGGATACTTATAATAATTAGCATAAAAAAAATAAATATTTTTATCCTGTTAATAAGAATCGATATTTCTTGAATTTCATTTTTATGCTTATATTCTTCGAATGTCCTCTGTTCAATTATACTGTTTAAATCTTGTCTTGATATAAAATCTCTCTCATTTTCTACCTTAATTTGGAAAATCAATGGCATGCCAATCCTAGACATTCCATCGAAACTGTCTAAACCGAGGTTATTAATAATTGTTTCATTATCAATGATTTTAAATTCTTTAATTTCATTATTATAGGTTAAAAAGTTAATGAGTTTTTCTTTAACTTCGAATGGTATTTCTTTTTCATTATCTGATGTATTAATTATAAAAGTTGTTTTGTTTGACTCGTTATTGATCCAATTACTAGAGAGTTTATAAAAGTTAAAATATAAACTTACATGAATTGCAATTAAACTGATGACAATAAATGAAATTGCATGAAAATATTTCTCATCCTGATTAAAAAATATCTTCTTAAAAATCTCATTAAAGTTTATCATTATTAATTTTTTCATTTTTTGTTTAACTCCATTCTTCGTACCGACTTACTTTCGTTATTGAAGTTATTTGTCGCAATAATGACAGTAGTTCCAAGTTTATTTATTGAATTAAGAAGAAAATCTAATTTTTTTTTTGTTAATTCATCTAAATTTTTGTCTGGTTGATCAGCAATTATTATTCTAGGATTGTTTATAAGAGCACGGGCAATGTTTACTTTTTGTTTTTGACCACTTGACAACTGATTTACTGGTTTATTTTTTATTGTATTTAAATCCATCCAGTCTAAAATTTCAATAATCCTACCTTCAAAATCTTTTTTCCTATTTTGTATCTCGCTTGCTAACTCAATATTTTGATAAACTGTAAAAAATGGAATTAGTGTGTCATTGTCTAAAATAACACCTATTTTTTTTCTGTACTCTAAAACCTTATCTTTACTCTCTTTTTTAATATTTTCTCCAAAAAAAAAAATATTTCCAACTTTAGGAAGAATTTTCATATATAGCAATTTTAGTAATAATGATTTTCCAGAAGCATTATCTCCTGAAATTACAAAAAAATCTCCGTCGTGTATTTTGAAATTTACTTCTAAAACCTCTTTTTTATTGTATCCAATTTTAACGTTTTTAATATTGATTATTTCTTTCATTATTTAAATAATTTACCTTTTTCTATACAAATTTCTTTGGTCTCCTCTCTCAAATTATATGTTGATGACATACATGCTCCATAGGCTCCTGCAGAACAAATAACAACTAAATCATCTTTCATTATACCACTTTGAATCATATAATCTTTAGCAAAAACATCACTACTCTCACATATTGGGCCTACAATATCAAATTTACTTTTTTTATTACTATTATTTACTTTTATAGGAACAATTTTGTGAAATGCGTTATACAATGATGGTCTTATCAAGTTATTCATACCGCAATTTAGAATTAAAAAATTTTTTCTATCTCCTTTTTTTACACGTATGATTTTTGTTATGATAATTCCTGCCGAACCAACCATTAGTCTTCCAGGTTCGAGTATTATCTGCGATCCTAAATCTGAGAACAACCTCTCTATAAGAACAGAATAATCTTTTATTAATAAAGTTTTATTATTATTATAGTTTATACCAATGCCTCCACCTAGATCAATTACTGAAACGTCAAAGCCCAAATTTTTTAAATCAACAATTTCGCTTCTAACTTTATTAAATGCTTCCTTATATGGAGCAATATTTTCTATCTGTGACCCAATGTGAACTGATATTCCAACAATATTAATCATGGTATAATTTTTATATTTTTTATATATTGATTTCACTTTTTTTAAAGGAATCCCAAATTTATCTTCTAATCTACCAGTTGATATTTTTTCATGTGTTTGAGCGTCTGTATCAGGATTAACTCGCAAAACAATTTTAACAATTTTATCGTTTTTTTTTGCAATTTTTATCACATCAACTATTTCTTCTTCACTCTCGACATTAATTTGCTTTATATCTTTTTTTATAGCAAATTCCAATTCATCATCGCTTTTTCCAACACCAGAGAAAACTATTTTTTCAGGCCGAATTCCACATTTTAATGATTGTTTTAATTCACCAAGAGAAACTACATCTGCTCCACTTCCTAATTTAGACAATTTTTTTAAAATATTTTTATTATGATTTGCTTTAACCGCATAACATATTAAAGGCTTAATTTTTTTAAATGATTGTTTGAGTTCATTAAAACTATTTTCAATTGATTTTAATGAATAACAGTAAATTGGAGTACCATATTTTTTTGCTATTTTTCTGCAATCTATGTTATCAAAATGCAATTGATTTCTTACATAGGACAAAGACGAGCCAAAATCTGAAATTTTTTCTGTCATTCTGTCGGATATTGTTTAGGATAGTCGCTATCTGGATATTTCTCTAAGAAACTTTTTTTACCACAGCTTCCAACAAATATTAACAAAAGAATTAATATAGTTTTAAAAAAAAATTGATTCATTTTTTTAATCTTTCTGTTGCTTTTTTAATAGCTTTTTTTACTTGTTGAAAGCTTGTTCCACCTTGAGAATTTTTATTAATTACAGAATTTTCTGGTGATAAAATTTCATATACAGTTTTATTTATTTTAGGTTCAATTTTTTTTAATGAGTCAATTGATAATTCATGTAGTTTCTTTTCATTTTTTTCTGCCAATAAAACAATTTTTCCAGTTTTATTATGTGCTTCTCTAAAACTCATTTTTAAGTTCTTTACCATCCAATCTGCTAAATCAGTTGATGTTGTAAATCCCTGATTAGATGACTGCTTCATGCTATATTTATTAATTTTTATTGATTTTATAGTTTCTTTAAATACTTCTAATACCAAGAAAATATTATTAAAAGCATCAAACAATGGTTCTTTATCTTCCTGAAGGTCTTTACTGTAACCTAAAGGTAAACCCTTTAATATTGTTAAAATATTTATTAATGAACCAAATATTCTGCCTGTTTTTGATCTCATTAACTCTGCAGCATCTGGATTCTTTTTTTGGGGCATTATAGATGATCCCGTGCACAAACTATCTGGAAACTTTATAAAATTAAATTGGTTGCTTGACCATAAAATAAAGTCTTCAGATACTCTTGATATATGCATACTTAATATTGAAATATTGGCCATAAATTCCACAGCAAAATCTCTATCAGAAACACTGTCCAATGAATTTGCTGTTGGCTTTTTAAATCCAAGTTTTTTAGCTATAAAATTTCTATCTATACTATAAAAATTTGTCCCGGCGAGTGCACCAGAACCCAGTGGACATTCCTGATTATTCTCTACAAGTGATTTAAATCTTTCTTTATCTCTTTCAAACATTTCAAAAATTGACATAAAATAATGACTTAATGAAATTGGTTGTGCATTTTGAGTATGAGTAAAACCTGGCATTACTATATTTACATTTTGTTTGGCTCTCACTAATATTTGATTTTGAGTTTTATTCAAAAGATTTATTATCAACTTTGTTTTATCTAAAACCCACATCTTGAAATCAGTGGCAACTTGATCATTTCTTGATCTACCAGTGTGTATTTTACCAGCTATTTTTCCTATCTTTTTTTTTAATGACATTTCAATATTCATATGAATATCCTCATAATCTTCTTTATATGAAAAACGATCTGACACAATTTCATCTTCAATTTGATTTAAAGCTTTTTGAATTTTTTTATTTTCTAAATTTGACAATATTTTAGCTTTTGCAAGTGCGGTTGCATAAACTCTATTCACTTTGATATCATATAATGCTAGCTCATGATCAAAATTTATTGAATTATTTATTCTAGATAATAATGATGAATTTTTTTTTTCAAATCTTCCGCCCCAGAGAGGGTTAGTTGTTTTTTTCATTTTATCTATTATTTTATAATTATGCTTTTTAGAAATTTTATTTTTTTAATCTTCTATTTTATTTCAAATTTATCTTATTCTAATGATAACAATCAACTATTATTACATGAAACTCCAAAAAAAAACGAAGAAATATTTCTTCTAACCTTGTCTGATAAAACTGAAAAATTAGAAAAAAATAAAAAACCCATAACCATTATTAACTTTTGGGCAACGTGGTGTCCACCTTGTATCAAGGAAATACCTCAACTCATTGAAATAAAAAAAATGTACCCTGACCAAGTTAATTTAATATTTATTAGTATGGATCTAAATGCAAGTGTTGTTATTCCAAGATTTTTGAAAAAAAACAATCTATCATTTGATGAAATTTATAAAGATAGCAGTATGAAATTATCAGAACAATTAAATGTTAAAATCTTACCAACCACTTTGTTTCTAAATAGAAATCTGGAAGAAATTGCTAAAATAGAGGGTTTAATAGATTGGTTTGAAAAAGAAAACCTAGATTTTCTTAAAAAGATAATAAAAAATACTTGAATTTTTTTGAAACCAAGTATCTCGTATTTATTAACTTATTATAATTTATTTTCTAATTGTGGTAGTGCTTCAAATAAGTCAGCAACCAACCCATAATCAGAAAATTTAAATATTGGTGCCTCCTCGTCTTTATTAATTGAAGCTATGACTTTAGAGTCCTTAATTCCAGCGATATGTTGAATTGCACCAGAGATTCCGACAGCTATATATAAATCAGGAGCTACAATTTTTCCTGTCTGCCCTACTTGCCAATCATTTGGAACAAATCCAGCGTCAACGGCGGCTCTACTTGCCCCCATAGCAGCCCCAAGTTTATCAGCAATACCCTCTAGTAACTTAAAATTATCACCATTTTGCATTCCACGTCCGCCTGAAATTATTATTTTAGCAGCTGTCAATTCAGGTCGGTCAGACTTAGATAATTCGTAATCCACAAAATTTACATTAAGTTCGTTATTGAGCCCAATCTCACTTTTTACGACTTCAACGTTATTACTATCTGTTTTACATGCCTCAAAACAAGTTGATCTTACTGTAATTACTTTAATTTTATCATGTGATCTAACTTTAGCTATGGCATTCCCAGCATAGATAGGTCGTTCAAAAATATCTCCATCTATTACATTCGAAATATCTGAAATTTGCTGTACATCAAGATGAGTAGCAACTTTAGGCATTAAATTTTTGCCAAATGTACTAGACGGTGCGAGTATATGTGTATATGCATTCTCTTTTAAAAATTCTTTTAAATAAAATGACATGGGTTCAGCTAACTGATTTTTAAAGATTTCATTATCAACTGCAAATATCTTTTTTAATTTTTCGCATGATTTTAATTCTTCAACAGCCCCATTAATAGAGTGTCCAATTACAATAGCTTCGATATCATCAGATATTTTTGAGGCAGCTGTAATACTATTCAAGGTTAATGTCTTAAGCTTTTCATTGTTATGCTCTGCTATAATTAATGTTTTCATATTACTTTTGCCTCCTTTTTAAGTTTATCAACAAGTGTATCGATATCTGGGACAATGATACCGGGTTTTCTAGCTTCTGGCTCATTTACTTCTAAAACCTCTAATCTTTTATTAGTATCCACATCGGTTTCACCAATATCAAATATATCTATTTTTTTTTGTTTTGCTTTCATTATATTAGGAAGAGAAGCATACCTGGGTTCGTTTAAGCGAAGATCTGTTGTAATAACACATGGAATTTTCACTTTAATTGTTTCTAAACCTCCATCAATCTCTCTGGTAACATTAAGTGTGTTATCATTATTTTTTTCAACTTTTGAAGCAAATGTTGCTTGTGGATAATCTAGTAAAGTAGCTAAAATCTGTCCAGTCTGATTAGAATCATCATCTATTGCTTGTTTACCGAGAATTATAACTTCTGGTTTTTCTTTTTCACATACAAATTTTATAACTTTTGCTATAGTAAGTGGATCTAAATCAACTAAATCGGTTTTAACTAATACACCTCTGTCACCTCCCATAGCTAAACCAGTTCTTATGGTTTCCTGACTAGTATCTGCACCAATTGAACAAATAATAATTTCTGAAATTAATCCTTTTTCTTTCATTCTCACCGCTTCTTCAACGGCAATCTCATCAAATGGGTTCATAGACATTTTAACATTGTCGGTCTCTACCCCACTTTTATCATTTTTAACCCGTATTTTTACGTTGTAATCTATAACCCTTTTTACACAAATTAATGCTTTCATTCGTATCTATCCCTTATTCGATTGTTTATTTGGAACCCAGAGTATATCACCATCTTTTTTATTCTCAAACCTAGCTGCTACAAAAAGGAAGTCAGACAATCTATTAATATATTTTAAAATCTCAAGATTAATATTCTCGTCTTCATTAAGCTTAAATAAATCTCTTTCTGTTCGTCTTGCAATCGTCCTAGCGAGATGCAAAAAAGCAGCAGATTTTACTCCCCCAGGTAAAATAAACGATTTAAGTGTTTTTAAATTTGCGTTCAATTTATCTAATTGCTCCTCTAAATAGGTTACTCTAGACGCATGTAGAGTTATACTTTTTTTTTGGCCAGGAACACATAAGTCGGCTCCAATATCAAATAGATCATTTTGAATTTCTTGAATTACTCTAAATAGATTTTTTGAACAGAAACATGCAGCTACACCTAAACAAGAATTTAACTCATCAACTTGCCCGTATGCTAATATCCGTTTACTAGTTTTTTTAACTCTTTTTCCATCACCTAAGCTAGTTTGACCTTTGTCACCACCTTTTGTATAAATTTTATCAAGTTTTACCAAAATATAATTTTATAACTGTGATTTCAAATAAATTGCAATACAAAGAAATAAGATACTAACAAATTGTGCTATAACCCTATATTTCATAAAAAAGTTAATCTTATTATTTTCTTCTTGTCCTGACTTTGCACCATGCAATAATCCGGCAATCAAAATCAAAAAAGTAGTAATTAGAAGGAAAACAATAATTATATTAAGAAGTGTTACCATTTATCTTCCAAGAAGACCTTTAACTACAATTTGAGCTTGAATTTCAGCAGCACCTTCAAAGATATTTAAAATTCTAGAATCACATAATACTCTACTTACAGGGTATTCCAATGCATAACCATTGCCACCATGAATCTGCAAAGCGCTATCAGCATTACTCCAAGCAACACGAGCTGCTAGAAGCTTGGCCATACCTGCCTCAATGTCACATCTTACATCATTGTCTTTTTCTCTAGCAGAAAAAAGCGTTATTTGTCTAGCAACGGTAGTTTCCATAGCCATCCAAGCTAATTTCATAGATATTCTAGGAAATTTTATAATTGGTTTACCAAATTGACTTCTATCCTTTGCATATTGAAGGCCCAATTCAAGTGCGCTTTGTGCAACGCCAACTGCTCTAGCAGCGGTTTGTATTCTTGCTGACTCGAATGTTTCCATTAATTGCTTGAAACCTTTTCCTTCTTGCTCACCAAGTAGGTTTTTTTTATCAACTTTAATTCCATCAAGGGCTATTTCATACTCTTTCATTCCTCTGTAACCCAGAACCTCAATCTCGCTTCCAGACATACCCTCCATTGGAAATGGGTTTTCACAATTACCTCTAGGTTTCTCAACTAAAAACATACTCAAACCTTTATATCCCTTTTGTGAGGAGTCCGTTCTAGCTAAAACAGTCATAAGATCTGACCTTGCTCCGTGCGTTATCCATGTTTTATTTCCAGTTATAATATATTGATCTCCATCAAGTTGTCCTCTGGTTGATAAACTTCCTAGGTCCGAACCGGTATTAGGCTCTGTAAATACAGCAGTTGTAAGTAGAGATCCGTCAGCTATTTTTGGGAGATATTTTTTCTTTTGCTCTTCGGTACCACCTAGCCTAATTAGCTCACCAGCTATTTCTGCTCGTGTTCCTAATGAACCAGCTGCTAAAAATCCTCTTGATAATTCCTCTGTAACCACACACATGGCAACCTTTCCCATTCCTAAACCACCATAATTTTCAGGAATAGCTATACTAAAGACCCCTAATTCAGCCATTTTTTTTAAAACTTCGTCTGGAATCAAGGCATCCTTGAGATGCCATTCATTTGCCTCTGGAGATATTTCTTCATCAGTAAATTTTTTAAACTGATCTTGAATCATTTCTAAAGTTTCATCGTTTAACCCCAAGTTTGGGAAAAACCCCTTGTCAAGCTGATCAACAATTTGAAGTTTTGTAATATCTGAAAGGCCTGCTTTAATGAGATTAGAATTTTCAGGTAAATCTAAAAAAGAAAAGTCTGTTTTTTCTAATCCCAAAATATCTGGCCTAATGATTTCACTTTGACTCATCATAATTCCACTTCTAATTTGAGATAGGTATTCAGAAAATGCAAAATGGAGTATATGTTTGTCTAAATCCGTTTCTTTGTTATTTTCACAAAGAGTTTTGTACCAATTAAGAGTTTCTCTCAAAGTTATAACATAGGTTTCATACCATGCTAATCCATGCGAATTAAATTGATATTTTTCCAACAAATGATTGTCGATCCTATCATCCTTTACAACCAGTTTGTGTAAATGGTCTTTAGATTTCTGTGAAATGTTTTTTAAATTTTCAGTAATGGAAGAGCATTGTTCGATTAAAAGTCCTCCATCATACTCTTGATGTGAAATTTTAGATTCAATATTTAACGATGTATCCATAAGCGTTATATCTAATAAATTTTTTTTTTTATTCAAGTAGCTAAATTTTATAATTTATTTTATATCATTAAAAGTTTTCATTCCAGTTTTTTTCGCTTGGACTAAAGCAGCCATATTTCCGGGTAAATGTTGATTGTTCATCATTTTAGTATGTGCAGCAGGAATTTTGTTCCATTGAAAACATTCCGACATTAAAGGATTGATCAATTTTTGGATCATCATTTCATTTGCTTGGTTTGCTTGAAAGAGATTGGCAAAATGACTCCCTTGTATTCTCTTTTGCCTCATCCAAACATATCTTGCATCCATGGTCAAATTATATCCTGATGTACCAGCACAGATAACAACCATTCCACCGGTTTTAACTAAATAACAAGAAACAGGAAATGTTGATTCACCGGGATGCTCAAAAACTATATCAACATCTTTTTTACCAGTAATTTCCCAGATATCTTTACCAAGTTCTCGACATTTTTTTATAAAATCAGAATATTCTTTTTGATTTTTTACATCAGGTAATTGTCCAAAACAGTCGTATTTTTTTCTATTTAAGACACCTACTGCTCCAAGTTTTTTTACGAAAGGAATTTTCTCATCATCTGAAATTATTCCAATTGCATTAGCTCCAACAGCCTTACAAATTTGAACTGCCATACTTCCTATACCTCCGGAGGCTCCCCAAACTAGTACATTCATTCCAGGTTTTAGAGCATGTGGAGGGTGACCAAATAACATTCTATAAGCAGTTGCTAGAGTTAAAGTATAACACCCACTCTCCTCCCAAGAGAGATGTTCCGGTTTTTTTAACAACTGTCTTGATTGAACCGTTGTAAATTGAGCAAATGAACCATCATTAGTTTCATAACCCCAAATTCTTTGAGATTTTGAATACATTGGCTCACCTCCATTACACTCTTCATCGTCACCATCATCTCGATTACAATGAATTATTACTTCATCTCCAACTTTCCACCTTTTAACATTACCTCCTACAGCCCATACTATTCCTGACGCATCAGATCCACCAATATGATAACCGGTATCCTTTCCAATAACAGAGATAGGTATACCTTGCGATGCCCATACATTATTGTAATTAATACCAACGGCCATAACCATTACAAGAACTTCGTCTTCTTTTGGTTTTTGAACAGGCATGCTTTCTATCTGCATTGCTTTTTCAGGAACACCAAGCCTATCCTCTCTAATGACCCACGCATACATTTCATCTGGCACTTCACCAAGTTCAGGTATCTCTCCGATTTCAAAAATTTTTTTTGTCATATTTATTTCCTAGTGATTCTTTAAAGAAAAACTTATATCATTAATTTCAAAAAATGTATAATTTTCTTGTTGAACAATAAAATTAATACTATTTTTCATATTTTATGTTAGTTGAAAAAGATAAACCTTGGTTAATAAGAACCTACGCGGGACATTCATCTGCTGAGGCCTCTAATCTTTTGTATAGAGAAAATCTAAAAAAAGGACAAACAGGACTTTCAGTTGCTTTTGACCTTCCTACGCAAACTGGTTATGATTCTGATCACATATTATCCAAAGGTGAAGTTGGAAAAGTTGGAGTTCCCATTAGTCATATTGGAAATATGCAAACTTTATTTAATAAAATTCCTCTAAACAAAATGAATACCTCAATGACCATAAATGCACCCGCAGCATGGTTGCTTTCTCTTTACATAGCTGCAGCTGAAAAACAAGGAGTCAAAAGAAAAGATTTATCAGGTACTACTCAAAATGATATTACGAAGGAGTATCTCTCAAGAGGTACATATATTTTCCCTCCTGAACCGAGCTTAAAACTAACAACTGATATAATCAAATTTACAACTGAAGAAATTCCCAAATGGAACCCAATTAATATTTGTTCCTATCATCTGCAAGAGGCTGGAGCCACCCCTGAACAAGAGTTATCTTTTTCTCTAGCAAATGCTATAGGAGTTTTAGAATATCTAAAAAGTTCAAAGCTAATAGAAAAATCTTTGTTTGAAAAAATTGTTGGAAGAATAAGTTTTTTTGTGAACTCAGGAATGAAGCTAATTACTGAAACCTCAAAAATGATTGCATTTACCGAACTATGGGATGAAATATGTAAAAAAAGATTTAATGTAAAAAATGAAAAATACAGAAGGTTTAGGTATGGAATGCAAGTAAATTCTTTAGGACTTACAGAACTTCAACCGGAGAATAATGTTTATAGAATATTGATTCAGATGCTTCCGGTTGTAATTTCAAAAAAATCAAGGGCAAGGGCTGTTCAATTACCAGCATGGAATGAGGCACTTGAGCTTCCTAGACCATGGGATCAACAGTGGAGTTTAAGGTTACAACAAATAATGTCACTAGAAACAGATCTTCTTGAGTTTGAGGACATATTTGAGGGTTCAAAAGTTATTAAAAATAAAGTTCAAAAGTTAAAAAAATCTGCAAACAATGAATTAAAAATCATCGATAAATTTGGTGGTTTAGTTGAAGCTATAGAAAATGGCTACATGAAAAGTCAACTGGTAAAATCTCAAACACAAAGACAAAAAAATATAGAATCATCAATCCAGAAGGTTGTAGGAGTAAATTGTTTTACAGAAGGGGAATTATCTCCACTTGTAAATTCGACTGATGGAGGGTTTATGAAAGTTGATGAGAAAGCAGAAAAACGGCAAATTAATAATGTAGAAAAATGGAAATCTAAAAGAAACGATAAAAAGGTGCAAAAGTTATTAAATCAACTTTCACAAAAAGCTAGGCATGGTGAAAATATTATGGAAATTTCGATTAAATGTGCTCACGAGGGCATAACAACAGGAGAATGGTCAAATGTTATGAGAGAGGTTTTTGGAGAATATAGAGCTCCAACTGGAATTGTTTCATCCCATATCAATAAAAATATAAAAAACCCAAACATCAAAGAACTTCAACAAAGATTGAACAAAATTACAAAAAATCTTAAAAGAAGACCAAAAATGCTTGTTGGAAAACCAGGTTTAGATGGGCATTCTAATGGAGCTGAACAAATTGCGGTAAGAGCTCGTGACACTGGGTTTGAAGTAGTTTATGATGGTATTAGATCAACACCAGAACAACTTGTAACTGCAGCAGTTGAGGAAGGAGTGCATATAATAGGGTTATCAATTTTATCTGGTTCTCATATCCACTTAGTAGGATCAATTATGGAATTACTAAAAAAAAATAGATTGAATAATATCCCAGTAGTAGTGGGAGGTATTATACCACCAACCGACGAAAAAAAATTAATTTCAAAAGGTGTTAAAGCGGTTTTTACTCCAAAAGATTTTAAGATTGAGCAAATAATGTCAAGAATTGTAGACATAATTGAAGATTCTTATGAGTAAAAAAAAACTCTAGATTTTACCATTTATTTATTAAGGGACCTATTTAATTATAATTTAAAGAATTATTTACCAATTAGCTTTAAAAATAAAAAAATAGGTTGGATTCATTCTGAAAATATTCAAAAACTAGATTTAAAACCTTCATTAAATGGGTGTATAAACCATGATGAATTATCGATCTTAAAAAATAACCACAATGTGCAAAATTGGTCATCTAGTAGCCAAGAAATGTGTCCAATATTTTTTTTGACGCACTGCGACCAAAAAAAAAATTTAATGAAAATCTAAAATTTGATAATGATAAAATTTTTTCAGTAGAACGAAATTTGTTATCAATATATGGATTTCCACAATATGGTGTTCATTGTAATGGTTGGTTTAAAAAAAAAAAATTAACCTTTTTTCACATGGCTAAAAGGTCAAATAAATTGAAAAAATTTCCTGGGATGGTTGACAATTTTGTAGCTGGAGGTCAACCGTGTGGTTTATCAATAAGAGAGAATCTTTACAAAGAAGGATTAGAGGAAGCCGGGTTAGATAACAAAATATTCAAAAAAGCAAAATATAGAAAATCAATACATTATTGCCATAATGTAAAAAACAAATTAAATTCCTCCGTAATTTTTGTGTACGATATAGAAATAGATGAAAATATTAAATTGTATAATAAAGACGGAGAAGTAGAGAGCTTTTTTAATATTAATACAGATGATCTTCATGAAATATTTAGCAAAAAGTTATTAAAACCTAATTGTATTATTCCCATAGCTGATTTTTTTGTTAGAGTGCTACATGAGGAATTACCAAAAAATAGTGTTAAAGAAATAAAAACAATTTTAAGTAAAAATGATTAAATCTCTTACATATAAAGAACTAA
>MDTE01070294.1_pt1 | contig 26557 bp, 57 predicted proteins | sample 811231 | NCBI WGS metagenome assembly MDTE01 (sample SAMN05326651, study PRJNA326480) | marine metagenome | isolation source: seawater | place: Indian Ocean: Red Sea | collected 2010
GAGGGTTTGCGCTTATGACAGTGTTAATGCTGTCAGCTTTTTTAGGCGTGTCAGCAATGCTTCTTTTTTCTACGACCCAACTAGATGTGATGATCTCAGGGAACAAATATCGTCATACAAAAGCTGCGTTTGCAGCAACATCTGGGATCAATCATTTTATGGCCTTGAATATACCTGCAAGATCACTGTCCCGATCACTTAGAGAGCAATCTGAACACTCTAGAGTTATTCTACGTCATGTATCTTTAAATGGGCGCACGACTTTTTACACTGTTTCTGCGAGAGTATGCTGCAATCAATTGGGAGGCCCTTTGCCGGAAGATACACTTATAATCGATTCGGTGGGGTCTTATATGAAAGGCAGAAGAGTAATAGCTCAACATAAGATTTCTGCGACTGTTGTTGATTTGAGTGCAAATAATCATGACTAGTGTTATAATAGATATGTCTTGGAGGGGATGGACCCTGACAGACAAAGGAAAACATGACTCGCTTCACTAAAGAGAATCTCGTCAAAGACGGACACTGCATCTTCTACAGCCCGACTTGCAACCCATACGCTGACGACGCCAAGTTCGTTGCCCGCTTCAAGCGTGTTGCCGGCGCTGGATCGTTCATGACGCACCTCCGAAAGAACTGGACGGTCGAGGATTACTTCGCTGAGCTGGGTGCTGGTGAGGCTCCCCTCGATATCGTCAAGGAGACCGGATACCTCCTCCCCCACATCAAGAAGTGGCTCAAGAATGATGGGTACCCCACCACCAAGGCAGGATACGACGCTTGGTTCAAGGAGGTGTACGTGCCAATGTTTGAAGTGAGGAGTGCATAATGAAAACTGATAAGAAGATCAGAAAAGGTTGTTTAGTTCGTCTTAATCCTCAAAAGTGTTTCACAGCTGCACAGGGTGGTGGCCTTCGGTACCCACTCACCAATTATGCTAACGATGAGGCTGGTATCGTCCTGTCAAGCCGACCCACTACTCCGGAAGATGAGAAATCTTGGTACAAGAACCAGAGGCGTGAAGTTGAGGCAGCAGTCAATGCTGGCAAAGACACTTGGTCCATTACAATGAATGATGCTGGTGAGTCGAGGCTCCCACCCCAGTCAGTCGGAGTGACTCTCTATCGGGATCGAGTTTATACAGTCCTTCGGGCTCGTGCTTCGGTTCGTCTCGGTTGGGGTAAAAAGACCGGTGGTCTCACCAAGATTCTCTGCACTGAGACGGGTGAAGAGACGTATATTAAGAGAGAACTAGTGGAGGCAGTAAAATGATAAGCGTGAAAAAGAGGACCCCCATTGAATTAGTCCTTTACTACAAAGAGATGGAGAAACGCATTCCTGGTAGCGGCATACTTCGCGAGGTAAAGTATCAGTATGCAGAGATGGCCAACGGTGGTGATGGGGGCGATTTAGGGCTTCCGTCAGGCGAAACATGTAGAGAACACAACTACCCAAACCATCCAGATAGTTTTTTTCAAGAAGTTTGTGCCTTGATGGGCTGGCCTTGGTGATTCCTCCGAAGAGGAAAAAGGAATTCCAGTCATTTTCTGTAGGCGACCTTGTAAGCGGTCTGCCGGTCCATGAAGTCACCGGCAGGCCCTGTGTAGGTGTCGTCGTAGATAAGCAGTTACGTGAAGCTGCTGTATTTGTCAGGTCTGATGATATTAACACCACAGTTATGCATTATCTAGTCGATTTTGGCGACGGCCTAAAGTGGCACCCAGGATTTTGGCTGAATAAGATAGCAGGCATTAAAGCATAGTTAAAAACGAAAAGGACGTTCTCGTGGATAGAATCACTTATTATAGCGTTTGCTTTCACATGCAACCCTTAGTCTTCTTTAGAAGCAAGTCATTAGCAGATAAGTTCTCAAAAATTGAAATAAAAAAGAGGCTCTATGCGCTGGACAATCAAAGAGGGAAAATGACTCAAGGAGAGTATCGCGGTGTAAAAAGGTCGATCACTCACGGGATCACTGTTCAGGCAATAGAAGTAGATTTTTCTGACAATTCTTTAGAGACACTTTAGTATGTCAAAGCCCGGTAGCACAAAGAGTTGCATTGACTCTTTTTATAAATCGAGTGTGTTCAGGAGTCCATCCCGAATATCTGTGCCCTTCGTGATCAGCGTCACCATCTGTTCCTTTTTCTGACCATATTGCTACATGTACTAGCTCGTGAACTAATGATGTTTCACATATTTTTTGACCTGGCTTGATTCGAACCCAAATCCAATTTGAAGTGCGTGTCAGACCAATAATAGGTGCATTGACGTATTTTGTGCCGTTTACATGATAGCCTGTGATTTTCTTAGTTTCCGACGTCCACTCGATCATGATGTTGTTGAGAGAAACTATAAGAGGCTTTGACCTTCCAAAAGTTTGCTCCCAAGCGTTTTCGAATATAATGAGTGAAAATGCTACGTCTTTTGGCGCCACGAGGTCACATCTTTCTACTACTTGCCAGCCATGTTTTACTATAGGGATTTTGATCATTTGAGGTACTAGCTTAACAGGATTGCACACTTCTTTGATCTCATCATTATAGTGTGAAAAGTTCCAGCTTGAAAAACATGTGCTAGAACTAAACAGTATCACAAATGCAAATACTATTGTTAGAAATCTAGAGTGGTGTTTCTTGAGCATAGTTTCAGCCGAGTGTGATAGTTATATTTGTTACATAATGATCGTTCATTGCACCACCGCGTGTCATAAATATGTTAAAGGGGTATCACATGAAAATGAATCTTAAGAAAGCGATGAAAATCTTGCTCATTGGGTTCGTGTTGCTAGGGGCTGCTTTTACTGCATATACCACTTACAAAAGCAATACGCAGCCAGAGCCTGAGCCGCATGCAAACTTAACGGTTGAAAATATTGTTGATCAATGTGAAGAACCCGAGCTTGTTTTTCCGATATCGGCATTCAATCTGCCTATTGACGGTATTTTAGGACGACACAAAAACTGCCTAGGTGTACCTGATTTGATATTGGTTATTTGGAATGGAAAAGACACCGAATTAAATCGCACTGGTGCTAAGATGATCACACTTATGCTAGTGAATTTTGAAGATGCTAAAAGGCCTGACGTTACCTTGACGCCTCGCCTACTTAAAATAATGCCTATGGAATCTAGAAAGCCTAAGGTAGCGCACGTCGCGTTTTACGAAGTGCATGCAGAAAAGGTAACTCAAGAAAAGACTGAACAGGAGAAGTTATAATGAGAATTACAAAAAAGCAGCTAAAACAGATTATTCGCGAAGAAGCGAAAAGACTATCCGAGGATGCGATTGACACAGAGTTAGACCATCTTCGTGATAATGTTCATGATGATATTGAACATATCCGCGATCTAAAAGACGATATTAAAGACGATCATGAAGAAGAAGTCCGTGCAGAAAAAGAGAAGCACCGTCATGACGAATCTTATAAGCGAAAAGCTCTTAAGCGAAGACTTTCTCGAATTGTCAAAGAGACACTAAGAAGAAGATAAGACAATGAAAATAACCAGACAGCAACTTAGAAGAATTATTCGAGAGCAAATGTCCATGCCGGGACCTGCAGCTGAACCTCTTGCTGGAGACAGTGCACGCGACCCTAGTTCTCCCTTTTGGGCAGCAGTTCGTACCCCGGAAGCTGTAGAAGCTTTTAAAGCTGCTGGGTTTACATCCGATGGAAAGCTGCCGGATAGATCACAAGGCTTAGGCGTTTTGGAAATGGGAATGTATACCCCCAGAAATCAACAAGAAGTTGAAGCTGCTATTGTTGCAGCGATAGAAATCAATAAAGCAATATTGCAGGCCGACAGCGCATTGTCCCGCGGAGACTACCAGTATAGCAGAGATGCCTATAATGATATCGTACAACCTGTTCAGGGTCGACATAGTAAAACCGGAGCAGCAGATTCCGAAGGAAGAGAAATGGTAGGTAGCTGGATGGATGCTCGAGGCTGGGAGTGGGACTAAAATGAAGATCACCAGACGACAGCTTAGAAGCCTTATCAAAGAAGCCATGGGCGATATCATGAGCTTTCAAGACTTGTATGTTGTCATTGGAAACGCTGGTCGAGGAAGGCAAAATCTGTGGCCGAGCAGCGATGATCCTGAAGCCCTCCCCAAAGAAGAAGCTGAAAAAATAGCACAAGGTCTTAATAGCAAGCAGCGTGGTGGATACATGCAGATACACTATCATGCAAAATCCATAGACGATGCAATGGATTACATAGAATCTGGCAGGCCCCGGGCCGGGTTGATCAAATTGATTGATACACTGGGCGAATACAAATAATGAAAATCACTAAAGAACTTAGAGATAATGCAGCCGGAAGATATCCGGCAGGAGTATAGAATAATGAAAAAGGTATTACATAAATTAGCTAATCTATTTAACGATTCACATTGCTGCTGCTGCTGCGGATGCTGTGACTGCGATTGCGGGGGCTGCTGCAAGTGAAGATCACGAAAAGGCAGCTAAGAAGAATCATTAAAACACGCTTACTTAAAGAGCAAGATGATTCCCGAGAACATCACTGGCCCAGCGCGGATGGCCCTATTACAGATGCTGCATTAGAATTGTGTACCAAGTGGGGCGATATGGAAGCAAAAGCCTGGTCTGCTGGTGATCCCTCCATGAATATGCAGGGAGAGCTTTCCGATTCTGAATCGAAGGCTTGGTGGGTTGAACAGGTTGATAATGCAACTGAAGCTCTAGAGCTGGAATTAGAAAAAAGGCTTCGAGCTGAATCGATCAGGGTTATGGAAGAGTTTACTGAAAAGTTAATCAATGGAGACTTTGGGTGACAAATCCGGTTCGGCGAATAAAGGAGTGGATGAACTACAGAGGTGTAAGCCTTAAAGAACTTTTAATGGTTGGCGGTAGTTTTAGTCTTCTCTTAATTGCGCCGATCATTTTTCTATATTCTCAATGTGTTGGAAGCTAAAATGAAGATCACAAAGAATCAACTTAGACAGATTATTAGAGAAGGTATCATGCAAGATATCTTTGGTAAGAAAGTAAAGTCTCTTGACGACGTTACGACAATCGGAGATTTCAAAAAACTCATCAAGTACGCACAGTCATCAAAAAGAGCTGAACTTGGAAAAGAAGCTGCGGCCGATTGGGTCAAGTCTTCTTTTTGGGATGAGTTGCTTGGAAAGATACCTGGCGCTGCCACTGCAAAAAATGCTGCTGACGCTTTGAAATCGATGTATAATCTACCGGATGAAGCCCGATCCGGGACCGCACTGGATAACATGGATATCGATGATGACGTCGCAAAGATTGTAGATGATCCAATCGAAAACGCATTTTTGGAAGAGCTCTTGAAAGAGCTTGAGAACATGGATGACGACGCTCCTATGAGTAACCTAAACGTTACAAAGGGTTTGGCGAACTATTTAGAAAAGAAGTTTAATGCCAGGACAGTTTCAGGGTTCAGTGAAGGAAGACGTGTGAGAATCACAAAGCGACATCTTAGGCAGATTATAAAAGAAGCGATGCCTCGAGGCGGTGTGCCGGATGTTGTAGGCACAGTAACCGGTATTCGTGGAGAAGAAAATCGACGCAAAGCAGTCGAACTAACTGACAACCCAGATAGAAATGCAGTTAGTGAAGCCTGGCCGGAGCATGTTTATCATAATGGAAAAAATGTTTTTGAGACATTCTATGAAACACCCGGTCAAGGCATACATGATGCCATCAGCTGGATAAGCGCTCGAGGTTATGAAGACCCACATGAAGTATATCTCGGATATGACCCACAGTCTGATACCTTCGTAATGGGTTTTGACGCTTTTGAAGAAGACGATGGCTGGGACGAGGACGAATACGGGTTGGCGGCTGATCTTGACCCGGGTCTTGCCAGCGTAGACAGCGTCATGGTACTTATGAACCCAAGCGGCAGTCCTCTCAACAAAATGATGAAAGAGTATGGCGGAATGTACCCATCAGGTATCAACAAACTGAAAAAGGCCCTCCCACAAATTATTGATGTGAGGCTAGACTAAAATGAACTTAACACCTGAGTTTTGGCATGCTCTCATCAAAGGTCTCACATTTAAAAAACAAGGAAAAAAGAAATGAAATTTTCAAAGCAACAGCTCAAAAGAATCATCAAAGAAGAAAAGGCAAAACTTCTTAATGAGACAACACCAAGAATTAATGCAGAGTACCAATCAGGCAACTACGCTTCTCTCGAACTAGTATCTGCAATAGAAAAAAGCATCGAAGAACTTTATGGTCAGGTAAACAATGCTGCAGCAATGGATCTTGGAGACGACCAGGAAGCCGATTTCGCAACTGTGGACGTTGTGACCATGACACTCATTGATGCACTTGAGCGCCTGGGAATGATAGCTCAGGCTCGGATGCTTGAGAGAACACTGAGCTGATTATGAAGGTATCGAAGAAGCAGCTCAGGCAAATGATTAGAGAGGAAGCAAAGTCGACTAAGAAGTATGACGATAATCCTGCGCTTAAAGGGAAGCAGTCAGATCTCCCAGATCATTTGCAAAAAGGAATCATCACAAAAAATCTAGAAGAAGATGATGCACCTCATGAGCCTCAATATGACGCACCTCAAGGTAGCAAAAGAGACAAGCAGCTGGACCAGACTAAAGCTGATCTCAAGAGTGGTGATCCCAAAAGAGTGCAGCGCGCCTACCGTCGAAGAGAGAGAATGGAGCGCCAAGAAAGAGAAAAGAACGAGTCACTTCTCAGAGCTCTCATTGAAGAAATTCTAGAAGAAGAACTAAGCAAGAAGACTAAGGCAACCCTCAAGAAAAAAGCTGAAGAGAGGGGATTAACACCTGGGTCTGTTTATAAAGAATTTGAGAAGGGCCTCGCAGCTTGGGCAACTTCAGGCTCTAGAAAAGGTATGTCGCAACATCAATGGGCACATGCAAGAGTTAATTCAGCCACACCTTCTAAGGACTGGGCTGTTGTTAAAAAGTCAAAAGCCAAGAAGAAGAAGAAATGAGAATCACTAGACAACAGCTTAGAAGAGTCATTCGGGAGACCCTCGAGGAAGTAGAGAACACCTGCTGGGATGGTTACAGGCCAGGTGCTCAGTCTGGCAAGAAGACGAAAAAGGGCAAGGGCGGCAAGAGAGTTCCAAACTGTGAAAAGATTAACGAGGATGATGCAGAAGCCCTTGAGGAGGCAATGCTTTATCATATAGACGCAGGCGCTGGTGTGGATCAAAACATATTTCGCCCAGGGTCAACTGCATTCTTTGCACTTTTTAGAGAAGCACGTCGTCGATTTTATGAAGGTACTTACGATCCAAAAAATTTAGAAGAGTATGAGCTACTAGAAGATCTAGATATCGGGGAGTTCGCGATATATGAAGGTCAACTTGTCCCGCTAGATTATCCGATCATGGAGGGTAATGAGCAGCACCTCAATGAAGCTGAGTATCAGGGCAAGAAGGTGGAACTCAACAAACCAAAGCGCGGTGACGACGGCAAAGCGTATGTTTACGTCAATTCCGGCAAGAAAAACAAAGACGGAACAATAAGGGTAAAGAGGGTTTCGTTCGGATCGTCAATGCCAGATGCAATGGGCGATTCAGACGCACATAAGAAACGTAGAAAGAGCTATGGTGATCGTCACAACTGTTCAGACAAGGACGACAAAACCAAGGCAGGCTATTGGTCGTGCAGAGCTACAAAGTTTTTTGGTCGTGACATAGCCGGTTGGTGGTAAAATGAAAAAGATAAAAGAGATTTTATACAAGAAAGCAATGGAATCACCAGTACGTAAATGGGCATTAAACCTAACAGGCTGGAAATGGTGGTTTTGGCAATTAGGCGTGGGTGGAGTATTTTTTATTGCTGTAGAGGCGCTTCTTAACTTAATGGGAATGACTATAATACCGTGGAAATGAAAAAGATGAAATTTTTACGTGAATACATTCAGACTATTCTAGAGCAAGTAAAGGAACTTGTTTGCCCGCTTGCTACGCAAGATGTTGCGCTTAACACAAAGAATAGAAACGCGACTCGTAAAAACCACATGTACGGCCCTCTAAACCCAGACGAGCCTGGTGACTACTGGACTAAGATCGCGAAGAAGTGGGATACTACTGAAGAGGCAGCTAAGAAGTCTCTGTGTGGTAATTGTGTCGCATTCGATATTAGCCCTAGGATGAAGGATTGCATGCCCGGAGAAGTTTCAGAAGGGGCAGGTGAGCTAGGTTATTGTTGGATGCACCACTTTAAGTGCGCGTCGGAAAGAACATGTGATACCTGGGCCACAGGCGGGCCGATATCTAATGATGACGTATCTGTCGGTTGGCAGGAGAAGTCAAAGGTATGAGCAGATTTCCATTCAATCAAAAAAGAAGAGGCGCTACTCTAATCAGAGAGTTTAGCGCCCATGTCCCCTCTAGTGAACTGGTATGGCACAGGGACCGAGCTGATAGACATGTAACCGTACGATCAGGTGCTGGATGGCAACTTCAAATAGAAAACAGTTTGCCTAAAACACTGAGCCTTGGTGAAACTTATTTTATTCCGAAATATACTTATCATAGGCTTCTCAAAGGAGCTGGCAATCTCATTGTCGAAATAGAAGAAAATAAGATGAAAATAACTAAATCACAACTACGGCAGATTGTAAGAGAAGCTTTCGGGGGTCACTCTAGTCCACCAAGAGGCGTCGGAGGAATTAGCCAAGCACTAATTGATGACTATAATTCTTGGGTGCACAAAAGGAAACATATAACCCCAGCTTCATCTTCGGTCATGGCCAGCTATTTTGTAGAGCATGGTATGGAAGACGATCACGACGCCCACGAGATCATGTCCAGCCACTTTGGCCTAAGTCACGATGATGTCATGAGAGATATCAACTTACAGCTAGCAGATCAAAAAGCTGCCGAAGAAATTTTAGCAACTAGGATGGGAAGCTACAAAGGTACTGTCCTGCCAGGTGGGAAAAGAATAGGTGAAAGCGCAATGAAAATCACAAAGAGCCAGCTCAGACGAATCATTAGAGAAGAACTCATTAGAGAGTCTGCCTTGAACTGGAATCAGAGCTTAGGAGGCCCTGGTTTGAGCGATCTTCCATGGGCATATGCGGATGGAAGCAGCGATGCCAACATATTAGCTGCCATGACCAAAGCAGCTGAGCAAGGTTTCAACGCGTCTCAGTTTCTTAATGAAGACTCAGACTTTGACATGAGCGGCGTTGACGGTTACGACGCACTTAGGGCGCTAGATGCTGGTTTTGTAGAGCAGGAGCAGATTCCCTATGAAACTGCTGATGAGTCTGGTGTTATACGCATTGGCACTGTCAAAGAGTACGGGATAACGGAAAACATAGGTGTGATAGACGTAATGGGATACCAAACATGGATAAGGTAATATGAAAATCACGAAGAATCAACTAAGAAGAATTATCAGGGAACAGATTGAATCTATGACCGTCGACAAAAGAGACCAGCTCATGGATGCACTGGAAGATAAATACGGGATTGAGGTAAGAACCACAGAAGAGTTTGGGTCTGGCCCTGGTGGCGTGTGGATTTCTGCCGAATCTAATGAGGTAGAAACACCTGACGGCATGCCGCTTTTTGACTATCACCTAAACATGGAACCGTACGAGTTTGGCGTGCACCCAGAGTTTTCAAACTTCGTTGGCGAATATGGCTTCTTTCCTGAGTGGAATGATCCCGGTACACTAATGCTGTGGAGAATGTAATGAAAATCACGAGCCGACAGCTTAGGTCACTGATACGCGAAGTCTTAGAAGAAGACAAATCCGGTAAGGGTAAATGCCCGGATAGTGGGTGTATCGAGAAGCGCGGCGACAAGTGGCGTATAATTAGCAATAAGACAGGCAAGCTCTGGCCGCAGAAATACAAGACTCGAAAGAGTGCAGAAGCTGCTTTAGATGCCTACCATGCTAGCAGGGGTTGAAAATGAAAATCTCAAAAAGACAGCTGAGAAGAATCATAAAAGAAGAGAAGGCACGCATCTTAAGCGAGCAGGTAAGTGCATCTGAGGAAGGCACTATTCTAGGGCGCCTGGAAGACGCCATGAGCCTGTTCGAGGCATACGCTGACAACTATGGATCAATGGAATGGCAGGAGGAAGATGATAACTCCGAAGAACAAGACATTCTAAACCAGCTTGCGGGTATCCGCAGCCTTCTCGAGTCATACTTTGACCAGTTTGGGCCACAGGCTTTCGGATAAGAAGCGATCTAAGGGAAAACAAAATGAAAATTACTAAAAGACAACTTAGAAGAATCATTAAAGAAGAGAAAGCTCGTATCTTAAGCGAGAAGTCTAGTGAGTCCGAGGAAAGAGCTATTCTAGACCAATTGAATAAGGTACTCAAAAATGTTAGGGATGTTGCGGGTACTTTGAAACAGGAGGGCAGAAGAGACGGGGTGGCACTAAAGCTCGAATTGCAAGGTGAAGCATTAATACGTCTCAGAAATCTTCTTGATAAGTACTTTGATGAATTTGGTTCGCTTAGCCCAATTGATACGCTTGATATGTATGACAGGAAATAAAATGAAGATCACAAAAAGACAACTTAGAAGAATCATCAAAGAAGAGAAGGCCAAGCTTTCAGAAATATCTGCCGAACAAGCTGCAAGAATAAACGCAGAGCAGAATCGTTTGCAATCTCAGGCTGAAGTAACTAGACTTATGGGTGATCTACACACGGTTATCGAGCGCCTGATTGATGCAATGGGAGAAACTGAGACTGCCCTGGAACTAGAAGCAATTGCAAACGAATTGATGGAATAGTAAAATGAAAATTACAAAGACGCAACTAAGACGAATCATCAAAGAAGAGAAAGCTAAGCTACAAGAAGACGAGTATGCTCGTACCCGTTACGAATACGATCCTCAGGATGAAATATACGCCATTCAACAACATCTTTCAGACGCTGCAATGAAGCTAATGGAGCTCTCAAGATTTATAGAAAGCAGCGATGGAAGAAAAGCCGTTCATCTTGATAGTTTGTCTAGACAGATTGAAAAAATACAGCGTGTTGTTGAAACACATGTCCAAGCACTGGAGAATATGCCCAAATGAAAATCACGAAGAATCAATTAAGAAGTATCATTAGAGAGGCAATCGATATCGTTAATCAAGACACTGGCGAGGTTATTGATTTTGGACAAGCTGGCAGCCTTTTTCCGGATGAGGCTGTGCCTGACCTGGTGAAGCGCCTCAACTTAAATTTAAGCCCAAACGACACCCTGCCGGCAGAAGAATGGGAAAAGCTTTTTGACGAAACTGTTGGTAAGCATTACGATCGCGATGTAAAAAGAAAAAATAAGAAATATGCCGCAGAGAGGGAGAGACTAAACATCGACAATCTCCTCCAACGTGTTAAAGACTGGGCGGAGGGCTCCCTCGACGAGTACATGGCAGACCACCCAGAGGCTAATGTCCAGGATGTTGCTTTGGATCTAGCAGCGACCGCGGAGTATTCGTTCCAGCGAGATGAATGGGAAGAATTGCTTTGGCACTTCGACAACGATGAGTGGGCGCTTAGAACATTCATAGCAGAGAGTATGTAGTGAAAATCACCAGGCGACAACTTAGAAGAGTCATCGCTGAGGCTATGCAGCCTGGCGCGATGGCTGTACGTTTGCAGTCAGACAAGTTGATGAAAGCGGGCCTATCAGACTTCTCAGGCCCTATCGAGTACAAGAGCCCACAAAATTTTGTCATCAAAGACGTAGAGAAATCTAAGGTGCCTGAATTCATTAGCTGGATTGAGGGAGAGGGGCCGCACGCAATTAACTCAATAATGCGTCAAGAAGTACCAGGGTCTGCGCCTCACTTGGTAGACTTGCATTACGGGGTTTGAAATGAAAATTACTCGTAGGCAACTCAGAAGCCTTATTCGAGAAGGTCTAATCTCTGAACAAGTGATGTGGCACTCTACAGCGCCTGAAAATATTGAAATCATTCTATCAAACGGCCTTCAGGTTGGAAGAGAGTCTGCTAACACAATGGCCGGCGCTTGGGCTGATGAATTCTATGGCACGAGGCCGATATACCTCTCAGCAGAGAAGGGTAAATACGAAGGGACACCGTTGGCTGTCAACACCTCCGGCCTTGGATTGGTTGCAGATCTTCCTACGCTGGTAGATACCGGTGCATACCAAGAAGAAGAAGGAATGTATTGGGATGAAGGATCAGAGCCTCAACAGATGATAGATATCGTTGATGAAGACGGCATGGTTTATTTTGATGAACTTCTTTCTCCTGGTAGTGCCGCGGCACAAGCAGCGATTGATCTCACCGGCACAGCTGCAGTTGTGCAGGATATTCCTTCAAAAAGTATTTCCACGGAAGAGGGGGGCTTAACATCCAATGAGCCATCAGCAGCCGAATCTGAATGGGCAGCCAAGAGTCAAGAGGATAAAGACGCGCATGTGAAGAACGCAGTATGGGAAACCATGGCTTGGAAGCGTTATCGCAAGCATGCTCAAGCAGAAGGGATCCCCTTTGATCCTGACAACGAAGAAGACATGAAGGTGGCCCGGGCTTGGTGGAAAGAGCAACCGGAAAGCAGACAATTTGAGGGTGCAATGAAGATCACAAAACAACAGCTTAAAAGAATCATTAAAGAAGAGACTGGGTTTAAAGGCTGGTTCCTTCTCAGTCCTAATGGTAACCTTGCAAAGTCTCAAAAAACACGAACACCTATTTGGTGGAATGACAAAGACGATGCACTGGCCGCCTATAACAGTGGGTACGGCAATGAAGGGTCTATTCCAGTAGAAGTATTGCTGGTTCATGACACTTATGCGTACAACGGATACAACGCCGATCCTGTTGACCTCGCGTCAGTCCGCGAACAGACAACCCAAGGTGCCATGTATGAAGGAATCAGAAGACAGATAAGACAAATCCTCCGGGAAGAAGGGTATTACAATAAGTTGCCCAAACACCATGTAGACGGAATGCCCTGGCCTGGCTCTATCGAAGATCTTGCTACTGAACAAGGCAGGACGTGGGGACACGGCGCGCTCGCGGACGAGAAGGGCTATCACTCTCAAGTAAATAAATCAAGAAATTTAGCAACAGGTAATGATTCCACTCCTCTTCGAACTTCTAGAAAAAAGCTTAAGGAGATGATTAGAGAAATCATCAAAGAGCTGGTATGAAACTTGAAGATATCAAGACAGCATGGCCATTACTGACAGCACTTGTCATACTTAGTGGGTTTTATTATACAACTCAAATGAGGCTGGATGACTTGGAAGAGTCAGTGGCAAAAATTGAGAAAACTGTTGACGTCGTAGAAGACCTCGAGAGTGAAGTAAAAACTCTCAAAAGAAAGCTAAGTAAACGGAATAAGCAAAAATAATTTCCGTCCTAGGATACTTATTGCACGAAACTAAAGCAAATTCTCTTTAGTCCAAGTGCAAAATGAACACATACAGAGCGGGACAATTGGTAAGGATAAATACCTTACGCACTGCTACAAGTGACGGGATGTGCACAGCAAGAGCAGCCCCTGACAACTGTATTATCGTAAGTGAAAATATCGACTTAGAGTCTTACCCCTCTTATCACGACTTTTCAGGCAAGCACATAAAATGTGAGGAAGGACAAATGGCAACAATTGTCTCTTATCTCGGCCGGCCGTGGAAAATTAGAAAATCACGTCGTTTTAGTGACTATGATGTTTATGAAGTTTTAGTGAACGACACGATATGTCACATATTTTCAGTTAACTTAATGACCGTTGATGATACACTTTAAAGCGATTTTGGGAGGACCTTATGGTTTCACGGGGTAGTATGGTTTCGCTTAAAGGCCATCCTCAAAAATCTGGCGTTGTTTTACAAGTCCTCGCAGGCCCAGGATCTTTTGCTACATGGGTAGAAGTGTTGTGGAATGACAACTCTGTGACAACACACGATATTCATAATTTGTCACCATGCAGAGAAAATAATAATTAGTCTTATGTTTATGAGCTCTAGCGAAACACAAGCTGATCAAGTTCGTTCGATAACTAAGGGTATCAACGATTCCCTAGAATCTGTGTGGTCAAAGACACAGTTAATTCAAGGAAAGTGGTTTGAGATAAAAGACTACTGGTTGCCTGGCTCTATTCAAGAGCTTGTCGCTCGATATCGTGCTGCCGGGTGGATAGTTTCACGTCACGCAGAATTGACATCAAACTCAGGCACAACTCAGTATCTTGTCATAGGACACCCAAGGCATCACTCACCAAAGAAGGCTAACTTTAAGGCGCACAAATGTTAAGAAATATGCGTCGCAAACTTTCAAAAATTTCAGCCGCATTAGTGTGATTTTCTAGAATATGATAGTTGCTATTTGTTCTTATGATTTCATCAAAAGTATCTAGGTGAGGCCGCTCATTATAAACGTGAATAATGAAATTATCCGCACCCGGAAGGTTCGCGACAGAAGATTCTGTATTTTCAGGAGAATCAAAAGTTTGGCCGCGCTCGTCAGTCATAAGAATTATAACTTTGTGTGCATCTTCTCTAAAAGAAAAACCAATTCGACCATTTAAGATATATGCTAAGGCATCGTATGAAGGTTCTTGACCGCTGGTACCCGCACGAGATAGATCTAGCGCAGCAGTCAAATGATCCATAAACTCATCTCTAGACACTAGGTCTGTTTTTCTGAACATGTACTTAAAAGGGCCTACTACTTCATTGTTAGCTTTTGTGCCTATCAAGACAAGACCGAACTGAAAAGCTTCAGTAAGTGGGTCGGATAAAAGAGGTTCGATTCCGAATATTGTTTTTTCAATTGCTTGATCAAAAGAACCTGAAATGTCTATTACAAACACTAAATCAACATTCCCACTATCAAACCCTTCATCTACTTCCCCATCACAGTCATTGTCTTTGCTGTCACATATTTCTAAAGCTGGAAGTATTTGACCTTCACAAGGCCCTGTGTTGTCACTACCATTAACGCAGTATCGAACACCAGGTCTACATTCACCGGTCCGAAGTGTTCCTTCTGGGCCATCGTAACAAACCTCTACAGTTTGATTGGGAATGCTTTCATCGATGGTGCCGTCACAGTTGTTGTCAACACCGTCGCAAACCTCATCCCTAGGGCCTTCATGCCCTTCACATCTTAGGTATCCATCGCTGCACATGTGAACTCCGGGTGTACAGATCCCTACCCCGTAGTTTACGTTTTCTTGAAGACCACAAAGCTGATTCTTCTCTGGGTATACCTCGTCGACCTGGCCATCGCAGTTGTTGTCTCTTCCATCACAAACTTCATCAGAAGGAAGTGACTCTCCCAAGCACTCTCCCCAAACTCCGCCAGACATACATTTAACGATACCAAAAGAGCAGAGCCCTACATTGTTTAGCTGCTCTTGCCCTTCAAGACCACAGTTTTTGGTTTCACCAGGAATGCAGTCCAGCCGGATTAGTTGATCATCATCACAGCCGGAAAGCAGGAGGAATGAGTAAAAGCAAACAAAGGATAAAAAGAAAGCAACAAAAAAACGAGGCCACATTTTACCGGTTCCCTTCTTCTATAAATATAAAATTAAAAAGTGTGCTGTCAAAATGTGTAATAATCTCATTCGCATGTTATAATATGTACATACAGAGATAGGAGATGACTATTATGTCAAGCAGAAAAGATGATATCATTAACGACTTGATTCGAAAGAAGCCACAAGGTCCTGAAGGGGTTGATGTTTTCTATAGTCAGTCGGAAGATTTCTGCTGGGAGCGTAACAGGTATGTAACGACGTACGATCCCTCAGTTCCCAATTACGGATATACTGATGATGAGTTGTTTTCGTTGTGCCTCCATACACGTAGGCAAGTTGAGGACTATCTTCGGGAAAGAGACTTTGAGGGAAAGTCTGACTGGAATCTCCAGCGGAAAAAAGCAACCCTCAGCCGACGAACTAACAATGTCTGGTCTAAAATTGAGGGTGCTATTGCTCGAGTTCATCAAGAAGGGCGCCCTGGAATTTATAACATCACCGGCCGATATCACCGGGATGATTTTGGACATATTTACGCGGAATCTCTGCACGAAGCTCAGCAAAATGCGAAGCTATTTTTTGGGTATCTTAATCCCGGTGATAATCTCCGCGCCAAGTTTGTTAAGATGGGAAGCATCGATGATCTCTCTGCTCTAAATCTTCAGACTAAGAATTCTATCGAACGGGCGATCAAATCAACTCAATCACAAATCGAAGAACATCAGTCGATGATTGAGTCTTTAAATTCTCGATTGTCGACTATGTCGATTGTTGAACAACAGCAGATTGCAGTTGAGATGGTCCACGCGATTGAAAGTGGCCTCGAAGGTTGCACTGACAAAGAGGAAGTAATTGACGTAGATGGCCAATCATAGTGATTATTATGAAATCCTAGGCGTTGCAAAAAATGCCTCTGCTGAAGATATCAAAAAAGCATATCGTAAACTGGCGGTAAAGTATCATCCGGACAAGAACCCGGAAAACCCATCAGCAGCTGATCGATTCAAGGAGATTGCATCTGCTTATGATGTTTTAGGTGACCCTAAGAGAAAAGAAGAGTATGATCGCTTCGGTCCAGGCGGACCACCGCAAAATCCAGGGCCAGGTGGGCCCGGCTTTGGGTTTGATTTTTTTGGAGGCGATATTTTTGAGCACTTCTTTGGAAGGGGAAGCCATGCTCACGCCCGAGCACACAGGACATCCAATGCAAAATCAAAAGGACCGAACATTGTAATTAATTTAGCAATTAGTTTGATGGACGCAGTAACAGGAACATCACAGAAAATCCAAGTTGAAAAACAGGATAAATGCTCTCCTTGCAATGGCACTGGAGGCTCCGGTCGTGGTCCATGCAAATCTTGCGGAGGAAGTGGATATCACACACTGCAAACAGGGAACATGGTGTTCAGGTCTACCTGCCCAGAGTGTCAGGGAGAAGGTACTTCAATCCTAATGAAGTGTAATAAGTGCGGCGGATCTGGCTGTGTAAGAAAACAAAGCATGCTTGATGTTAAGATTCCCAAAGGGATTAACAATGAAAATCAGTTAAGGTTGTCCGATCAAGGTCATTACGGCCGTGGCGGTTACGGTGATGTGTATATAAACATCAACATTCAAGACCACCCTGTATTCAAAAGAAGAGGAAATGAGATACACACTAAAGAGTTTCTATCTCCTGCACAAGCCGCACTTGGGTGTACAATCAAGGTAGAGACAGTTCACGGGATCAAAAAGGTCAACGTCCCCCCAGGAGTCCAGCACGGATCAATGCTTAAGATCGCGGGCTGCGGAATGCCTGACATACACGATGGAGCGAACGGAGACCACAAAATAGAAATAGGAATAAAGATCCCTACTAATTTGTCCGAGCAGCAATCAAAGCTTTTTAGACAGATTCTTGACTTAGAGGAGAAAAAGTAAAGATGTTTACAACAAAGAAAGATGCGTGGGATAGAAATAGACATATTTTGAAGTCCATTCCCAACCCAACAAAAGATGCATATGAAATTAAGATGAAGATTCCTGAACTTACTTTCGAGGGCGTGAAAGGGCAACCAGATTTTGCAAAGCTTTATCTGACATTCTACCCAAGCGATAAAGTGATTGAGCTAAAGTCTCTCAAAGAGTATTTTTTTGCTTTTAGATCACAAATTTACTCATACGAAAGAATCATCAACGTAATCTTTGATGATCTAATGTCAGCTTACTCACCTGCGAGACTTCGCCTGGTCATGATTTGCAACCCTAGGGGCGGCATTTCATCAAAGCTGACAGTAGATTCTGACTGGAAAATTCGAGGAGGAGAAGATGAATTTAACGATTGGGTTGGGCAGCCTGAAGAGTGGTAAATGTTTTTCCAAGGTGATTTAGTTTATGTCAAGCTTCACTGGACAGGTCAGAAAATTGTATATGACCACCACCCAGGCCTGGCCTTGGTTGTCAATGAAGTTTTAGACTATATGAGCGGAGAGATACATTACGATGTTTTGCTACCTAGCGGAGTCACCCGTGTTCCCGCTACATGTGTGCGGCGGCCTAAATGAGAGAAGGTGACATGGTTAGATTCGCCAAGTGGGGCGAGTTCGATTATAACGATGCCTGGAGCAAAGCCGAGAAGAAATGTGTAGGAATTTTAATAGAGCACAACAAACTTATGAGCATGTGCTATATTCTTTATAAGGGAGAGATTCTCTCCGTCCGAGCCCAACTTGTAGAAAAAGCTGGCAAGAAAGATTTTTCAGATGACTCTGTCTAATAACTGGCTCTGCCTAGAGGGTGAGTCGCGAGATATCTTACATCACTTAAAAACCTGTTTAGCGAATGGGTATGAGGTGCATGTGGGGTGTGACTCACATCAATATTCCGACTTTACAAGAATCGTTTCCGTTATCTGTTTGCGAAAAGGCCCGAACGGAGTCATTACCTTTAAAAACTCACACAAAGAAAAACCGGCACCGACGATATACCTCAAATTACAAAGAGAAGTGATGTGCTCTCTAGAGATAGCACAGGAAATGAAAAACATAGGATTTGAAAATATCACAGTGCACTTGGACATAAACCCAGACGATAGATACATCTCTAACAAGTTTTATAAAGAGTTTGTAAATACAGTGAAAGGCTGTGGGTTCGAGTGTGTCACTAAGCCGGATGCTTTTGCTACATCCATTGCCGACATGTTTACCTAACATGCAAAAAATAGATCTACACGGAGTTAAGCACGAGAATGTCCCAAGATTGATAGAAAAAGCGATCACTTCTCGTGATTTTCCAGTAGAAGTGATTACAGGAAAATCAGTACAGATGAAAAAGATTGTTGCGAAAACAGCAAAACAGTATAACTTACATGTGAGAGATCACATAAACAACCCAGGGAGGGTAATAATCTATGAAGCTCAATGATTTAGTAAGTCTTAAGATGTCGGGATCTAGCGCTATAAAAGCTAAAGGGAAAGTCATTAGAGTTGATAAACAAGCTAATCGTGTGGGTGTAATGTGGTACCTGGACGAGGGCGGAATTTTGTGTCAAACTGAAGATTTCCGCGACTTGAAGGTGATTACAGACAGAAAAAAGAAGTGTACATCACAAAATCGGTGACTATATTTCCTTTAGGTTAGGGAAGTTGCCATTTTGGGACTTCTCATCGTAGTAAACTCGCTTAGAAAAGGAGAAAAGTTATGACTACAAGACAGCTTACAACCTATCGTCCAGGCCTACTCGGCCGATCCGTTCTCGATGAACTTTTTGGGGATGTTTTTTCAAACCAATTCCCAGCCTATCTGAGGCAGTCTACGCAGGGTTATCCTGTGGTTGACATCCTTCACAGAGAAGATGGATCTACTGTTCTAGAATTTGCACTAGCAGGATTCTCCAAGGAAGAACTCACTGTTGATGTTTCCCCTGAAAAGAAAAGCATTACGGTTTCAGCAACCTCTAGCAATGATGCCGAGTCAAACAGCAGGCGAATTGCCAGAAGAAGTTTCAGTAAGACGTTTGTGAATTATGACAGCAAGCTGGATCTTACTAGAGCTGATGCATCTTTCGAAAATGGTTTGCTTACTGTGACGGTGCCGCCCCGCCCAGAAGTGCAACCTGTATCTATTGAAATTCAATAAGGAGAGCCAAGATGGGGAAAATTATTGGTATTGATTTAGGGACTACAAATTCTTGTGTTGCAATTGTTGAGGGCGGTGAGCCTACAGTAATTGTTAACGAAGAAGGAAGTCGAACGACGCCCTCTGTTGTTGCCTTTGGCAGTGACGACGTTTTGGTGGGTGCTACTGCGAGAAGGCAGGCAGTAATCAACCCAAAGACAACAGTCTATTCAGCTAAGAGGTTTATCGGATCCAAGTTGAGTGAAGTTCAAGACGCAGCAAAGAAAGTTGCATTCGATGTCGTGGCTTCAACTGGAAACGATGCGCATATAAAAGTGGGGGAAAAAACTTACGCACCCCCAGAGATTAGTGCAAAAGTTCTTCAAAAGCTCAAACGGTCTGCAGAGAAGTACTTGGGTGAAACTGTTAACGAAGCAGTCATCACTGTACCGGCGTATTTTAACGATAGCCAAAGAAAAGCAACTAAAGATGCAGGAAAAATTGCAGGCCTAGATGTTAAAAGAATCATCAACGAACCGACTGCGGCTGCACTTGCATACGGAATGGGCGTCGATAATGAGCAGACCATTGCCGTATATGATTTCGGGGGCGGAACGTTTGATGTGTCGATTCTAGATGTGTCCGATGATATCGTTGAAGTACTTAGTACTAACGGTGACACTTACTTGGGAGGCGACAACATCGACGAAGCTGTTATTGATCACTTGATTGATCATTTTCAGTCTGAAACAGGAGTTGACGTAAGCAAAGACCCGATGGCATTACAGCGAGTTCGTGAAGCAGCAGAAAAAGCTAAGATCGAGCTGTCAAGCGCGCAGTCTTCTGAGGTTAACTTACCTTTTTTGACTGCTGACGCAGCTGGCCCTAAGCATTTAGCCTACACGCTTACGCGTGCAATGTTTGAAAAGCTTGTCGATGATATTGTTCAAAAAACATTTACGTCATGTAAGCAGGCACTCAACGACGCAGGCAAGTCAACTAGTGATATCACGCAGGTGATCTTGGTAGGAGGGTCAACTAGAATACCCTTGGTTTCAAAGAGCGTAGAGAAATTCTTTGGCAAGAAGCCACACCAAGGTGTAAACCCAGACGAAGTGGTAGCGTTAGGCGCCGCAGTGCAAGGAGGTGTCCTAGCAGGAGATGTTAAAGATGTTCTTCTTTTAGATGTGACACCCTTGAGTTTGGGAATTGAAACAATGGGAAGTGTGACGACCAAGCTGATTTCCAGAAACACAACCATTCCTTCTAAGAAGACTGAAGTGTTTTCTACAGCTGCTGACAACCAAACACAGGTTGAGATTCACGTGCTGCAAGGTGAGAGAGAAATGTCATCCGACAATAGAACTCTCGGAAAGTTTACTCTAGACGGTCTTCCTCCAGCTCCGAGAGGCGTGCCTCAAATTGAAGTGACTTTTGATATCGACGCAAACGGGATTTTAAAAGTCTCTGCGACAGACAAGGCAACAGGAAAAGATCAGAGCATTACGATTCAAGACTCTAGCGGTTTATCATCAGATGAAATTGATCAAATGGTAAAGGATGCCTCAAAGTTTGAAGCAGAAGACCAAAAGAAGAGAGCTGTTGTTGAGACACGAAATCAGCTAAGTTCACTCATCTACGAAGCGGAAAAGATGAAAACAGCATTAGCAGACACTCTTACAGAAGCCGATGTTGATTCTTTGAACACAGCAATTTCAGAAGCTGAATCAAAAATTGAATGCCAAACAAAAGATGAGCTTGATAGTGCTGTTAACACATTAAGCACAATCGTCCAGGGGCTGGCTAAGCAGGCGTACGAAACGCAGACCCCAGAACCTACTGAAGGTGTTCATGAAAATCAGAACGAAGATGTTATTGATGCAGAGTTTGAATAATGCGTGAAGTATGTGCGGGGGATCTGTTAGTCTATCGGGACAGAAGGCCGACAGATCCCCCGCATGTTGTGGGCGGAAAATGGGGAGAGCTTTGCTTGATTACTCATGTAGGGCCATGTGAGTGGACTGGAGTGCAACTAGCAGAATATTTAGATGCTGAGGGGAAGACATGCGTGTGCGATGTCAAAGACCTAAGGTTTCTAAATGAAAATCGGCGATCTTGTGAGAGATAGGTTCGGGAACATGGGTGTCGTACTAGAGACTCATGAGTTTGGCAACGGCCCCGGAGTATATGTTCAATTTGCCCCGGGATCCGGCCATGAAGAGGAGCACGTATGGATGCTTGTTACGTTTTTGGAAACTTTGAATGAAGACGGGTGACTTAGTTGTTTTTAAAGCTGAATCGGTCCATGATCGATCGACGACCTGGTTTATCAGATACGCAACGAACAAAATCCCTATGCTAGTCGTAGGGCTTGTAGGCACATACGCTCGATTGCTGCGCCCGGATGGATCTGAGTGCACTATGAAGAAAACGACTTTGGAGGTTATCAATGAAAATTAATGATTTAGTAAGAGTCTATAATGATCCAATTGAAGGGCACATAAAAATCCCTGACGGACAATTAGGTGTCTTGAAAGAGATCGTTGGTAGAGCAGGATCGCAAGTAAAAGTACAATTCCCAGGAAAGCCTATTTTGACTTGGTGGACCACTGACGTATCTTCTGTGGATTATCATAAGTAAACAGTTATAAGTTCGTTCGGTCGCTAATATAATTGTACATGTTTTGGCTTTTAGTAGCATTTTGCATAACCCCCATCCCTCAGTCCGAGGGTTTCATTACGTCCACGTATGGGTGGAGATTGCTTCCTGATCTAGATCATAGAACATTTCATAACGGGATTGATATACGAGCCAAGCTAGGTACACCTGTAAGAGCTGTTCGCAAAGGGAAGGTTACATTTGCATTCAAAGACATGAAAGGTGGTGGGGGCTTGATGGTCGACGTCGCCACCGTGACTATATCTGGAACGTTTGTTTCTCGATATGCACACCTACACAAAATACTGGTGAAGAAAGGTGATACTGTCAAAAAAGGGCAAATAGTGGGTACGGTGGGATCTACAGGATTTTCGACAGGGCCGCATTTACATTTTGAAACTTTTACAATAACAGAGTCAGGTGCAAGAGTATATTATGATCCAGCTATGTGGGTCTGCAACTATCGCCTAGATTTACAAGTCCCCCATTTCAAAGAAGGTAACAAACAATGAGAATACAATTAAACAGATGGTCCGGGCGCTTGGGAAACAATATGCAACAGCTAGCCAAAGCCATCCATTTGGCTAAATGTGTCGGAGCGGAGCTTCATTTCCCGCCTGCTGATGAGGGTTCAATCGGAGGGAAGATGCAACTTGAAATGTTTTACAACCGCGCGGAGCCTCTATCTAACTTGTCTTCCATAGTTCGAGGTGTTAAGAGTACGATAGGGATAGACACTCATACACCCCTCTCTAAGAAAGATATCACACCCTTAGCGCCTATTTCCTATGAAAAAGTTTATCATGATACTGCTCTTACTTTGGAAGGTGACTTTTCTAGCGATTTCCAGTCCGGTGAATGTCTCAGATGGAGCCGCATTGAGAATCACCCACCCTATGCTAATAGTATGTACGGGAACTTGCATGACATTATGAAAAATGATGTAATGCCTATTGTTTCTCCTCCAATTTTAAAGGCTAAAGTCAAAGATTTAGGCTATCTAGAAGATGATGACACGCTAGTTATTCACATTCGCGCGGGAGATGTAATGGACATAAAAACAACACACCCAGCGTTCGTACAATCACCAATGTGTTTGGCAACCAAAGTGATCAAAGAGCATGGGTATAAAAATATCGTGATCTGTAGTGAAGATCCAAAATCAGATGATCAAGTCAATCCCGTTCATGTATCGCTGCCGATGTTTTGTAGGAATCATGCAATAAAATGCGACGCAGAATTCAGGTCCGTTGCAGTAGACGCTCAAATACTATCAAGGGCTAAGAATGTGCTAATCATGGGCCACACCACATTCAGCACTTCGCTAGTGTTAGGGTCACATACTATTAAAAATGTCTATTTTGCAAGACACCAAAAGCCAAGAATTGCTTCCTTGTTAGAAAGATGCCTAAACAGAACACCTACACGTGTATATGCATACGGTGTGAATGGGTATTTTGCAGAAGGACAAGAATGGGTACCGACTCATGAGCAAAAAATGAAAATGCTGACTTGTACTGAAGATCAGGTTTTTTTGCATCATATTTGTTAAAATAGTGTTCATTGCATAGACACAGACTATAATCTAACTGTACATGGCCGAGTGGCGGAATTGGTAGACGCGACGGACTCAAAATCCGTTGAGCTTGACTCGTGTGGGTTCGAGTCCCACCTTGGCTACGACATTTTAAAAGGAGGACAACGTAAATGTCTAATGTTTTTGAAAAGATCGAAGAGATGAAGTTTGATGAGAGTGCTATCGCGACTCTAAGTTACAAGCAGGGAACAGATGTTTTTGTATACAATGAAACTGAGGTTGAAACAGCACTTCATGATACAGATGTTGTACAAACATTTGCTGATCTTATTACAACTCCGAATCTTGATGCGCAAACAGTTTATGGTGACAACATCCTGGAGGCCCTGCGCGATATTGACCTCCTTGAAGATTACCAACGAGACGGTACTTTCTCGTCGTATGTAGCTAATATGCTGGATGAAAACTTTTATGATGCTGAGCTTATTGAGTATACTATCGAGAAGTATGATTATAAGCGAGGTTTCTGCACGCTTTCTGCGGAAGTTCAAGTACCTTTGCAAAATCTGTTGACAGTCAAGCCGGATTTAACTGGGTGGAGTGTTGCAGTAAAGGGTGCTAATGGTGCGACAGTCACCTTTGAAAATTGATTTTAAAGAAGTAGAAAACTTTAGAAACAAAGATAACTTAATACGACGCCAACTAGAGGAAAGACCTTGTGAAGAAGTGCAAGTACCTAGAGTATATTTCCCGGATGTCGTAGTTTGCTCTGCTATATTCGGAGTTGTTTATGCGATACTTTTTTAGCCTTCTGATTTTCTTAACTGTGTCATGTTCTGGTCTGCCTGTGCATCGAGTGGGATTGGTGCAGATGGAAGCTAAGTGCATGGAGCAGTTTAAAAAGATTGAAGAAGTGCAGGGAGAAAGAGACAAAGCAACGAACAGGATGGGCAAGGTGACAGAAATGTATGAGTACGGAGTCATCTCCAAACAGGAACATCGTCATCAAAGAGTTAAGTGGTTGATTAAAGAAAACTCCTTGAGGACAATTGTTAACGACTTGTACAGAGAAGCACAAAAAATGAACTGCCTTTAGTGCAAATTCCGTGAATGTAGTGTATAATATGCATGTACTTAAGGAAAAGAGAACTGTATGATTCAGGTTGGCGATAAAGTTCGGTCTTTTGATTTTGCTAATTCTCGTGATATCGACGGTGAGCGCGCTTGCTATGTCGAAGGACGCGTTGAAGAGTTTGTAACCCGTCAGGGCTGTCAACGGTACCGCATCCTAGTTGAACGATGTGTTTTTGGGGGGAAGGAAGTGGATGGTCGAGCTGGGACTTATGTCTTTCCTCCTGTTAACGGTACGCCTACTCCTTTCGGTGGGCTTACTTGCTTTGTAGAGCTTGTATAAATGAATCCCGACTTTGCCATAATTGGTGACTTGATTTACGACACAACACTGTCACAGTACGGGATTGTAGTAGATACAGAAATAAGTTTCACTGATGCTGATGGTAACTGCCACTTTTGGGGATATTCTTATCTTACTTCTAGTGGTTGTGTTGAGTATAGTGATCTTAGCGAGATCATCGTCATGAGGAGGCAAAAATGCGATTGATGATACCCATGGCATGCGTGTTAATTTTCACAGCATGTGGAGAAGAAGTTTCGTCCCCATCGCCTGATGTTTTTGTGGAAGACACGGTAGACATCGAAGTAGTGACTCCTCCCACAGTATCAATTGATCTGCGAGTGGGACACATGACTACAAGCGGCCTTTTCCTAGAAAAGGAACCCACAGTGAAAGTGCCTAATGATGGTGCACTTGGATACGCACAAGTTGCTGCCAAACTAGGCGTACCTGACGCTTTTGATCCGGATCTTTTACGAGTGGTGTTTACTAGTGATAGGATCGAATGGATGGCTACAGATGTCGACGGGTCAACCTATACGTTCTTGTCTAGGCATGAATGCATTCAGACCGGCCTACAGTGTGACGATGTTGTACCTGGAGAAAGTGAGAGTGGGTATTTTGAAACCGGTGGGTCGTTTGACGAAAGGTTGGCAGTTGCTAACGTGCATTGTACAACCCCCGGATTGCCATACGACCTCACAGTTACTGCATTTGTGATAGACATTAGCTATCCTGTGGCGGAAATTGTAAGTGAAGAGCAGCATGTTGTGATTGACTGTGTTGCAAAGGATGAAGAATGAGTTACGTAATTGGCACACTAGCAGTCGTGGGCGGAATAATATTGACGATCATAGTGTCATGTTCTTTGATTGCTGTGGGCATCATCGTGACGAACCCAGCGCAGAATGATAAACCTCTGCGAAGCGATGAAGATCTCAACGCGTTTGGTAATGATTTGGCTGATATTTAAGGAGACTACATTTAAATGGAGAAGGGCATTAAAAATATGCTTAAGCTCAAAGATGATCTAGAGCAAGCAAAGAGAGAAATTGCGGACGGTGTACGTGACTGGCTAGATTTGAAAGACGCATACCGAAATCTTAAAGATGAAAACAATATTTTGCGAGAGATGTTGGTAGATCATATCACAAAGTCTCTGGATCCGGCGGATCGGGCGAGGGCGAAGGAATCTATAGAGCACTCGATTAAGAATAGAAAATCTAACTAGTGTACATTTAGTTGGATAAGATTACTATTAATAGAGATAGAGGAATCACATCACAATCACTATGGGCTCCTAGCTCAATCGGTTAGAGCAGCGGTCTCATAAACCGCAGGTTCGGGGTTCGATCCCCCGGGAGCCTACCA
>MDTE01177424.1_pt1 | contig 26540 bp, 25 predicted proteins | sample 811231 | NCBI WGS metagenome assembly MDTE01 (sample SAMN05326651, study PRJNA326480) | marine metagenome | isolation source: seawater | place: Indian Ocean: Red Sea | collected 2010
AGGTGAGATATGTCGTTTGATCCTGTACCGGAAGTGGATGAGATCCTTAAGTCGGATTGGAAGCCCGAGGAGTATGGGCTGCTGTATCACTTTGCGAATTTTGCCCGGATGGCGAACTCGGTAATTACGGAGCCGGGGGATCTTCAGGGGTGGTTTGGGGAAGCGTTGTGGCGGCACTATTCCTACGCGCCGTTCAACGCACGGGTGATGGAGAACTATCACTCGCTGGCCTTCTTCTACGGGTATGAGGCGCCGTGGAATGTCTACTACAAGGATCCGCGGGTGCTGAGCCGGCTTGAACTCGCGTTGAACTATACGTTCAACATGATGGGGGAGAACGGCGCGATTCCCGAGTATGCGACGGCCGATCTCGATTCTCCCATGCTGGCGCCGAGCAGTTTCGGGATGGAGTACATGACTGGAGCGCTCGAAGTGGCCGGCCACGTGATGCCGAGAGCGTTGAAGGCCCGATTGATCGAGCAAGCAAGGAAGGCTGCCGTCTACGTGCTGACGTCCGAAGAGTCGTGGGATCACGCTCGGGCGTTCACGAATCAGTTTCTGGGGGCGATGGCGGGAGGCGCTCAGCTTGCGAGGCTCACGGATGATCCCGAGCTCAAAGGGATGGTCGACAAGGCAATGCCCGCGCTGTTGGAGGTGGGGCACTTTATCTCGCCGATGGGGTTCCTGTACGAGAACAACGGTCCGGAGACCTTCGCCTACTTCTTCACGACGCTCAACCGGCTGATCCCCCTGTATCACGAGACCCGCGACGATCGGGTCCTCGAGGTGCTTCGTAGACACGGTGCGTGGATGCAGAAGTGGATGTTGCCGGAGCCTGATCATCAGACCGTTCTGCTTGCCGGGTCGCATCAGACGAGGACGGGCAGTGTGTATCGTCTGTTCAATCGTGGATCCCGTGGTTTGGGAGATATGCTCGTTGGTGGGGCCGAGGATTCATCCGAAGGCGTGAGCCTGAATCCGGACGATGAACGTCTCGCATTCAAGCTGTTTGTGTCGTCGGCAGAAACCATCGAGAAGCGGCACGCCTCGTGGCACGACCCGGGTAATCCCGTCGAAGAGGCGAAGGCCCGATCGATTCGAGACGGCTACAACCCGGTCTCGACCGTGAGCCGACTGGACAGCTACGCCCCGTCAGAGGAAGAGGTGGCCGCAGTCCGAATCGGACTTCCGTGTGTCGGGCGACAGCAATACGGGGAGTGGGCGTCTGACGATCGTGGGAATCAGTTCGGAACTTTCCGGCATCCTCGCTATTACACGGCTTTCGCGTTCGGCACACGTCAGACCACGGCGTCCTATGGACCCTCGTTCCTGTGGCGAGAAGGCTCCGGTACCCTCGTGCTCAGCGGCAACGGCACGAGCGCTTGCTGGGAAACCCGCATCGGCTCGGAAGGGACGGGTAAGGCGACGGGGAATTCCGACATGCGAGAGGGGCGCGACGGATACGAAGTCATCAGTCGATATTCGGACCTTGGCGTATCCAAGACATTCGTTTTGCGACCTGAAGTCATCGACGTTCTCGTCAGCACAAGACGGGCTTCCGGAGCTGTGAGCGAACAGATTCCACTACTTCTCCGGGACACAGATATTCTTCACGTGGATTACGGGAGGTGTCCAGCTGCAGGGACCAGTTCCAAGGGGCTCGGCCTCGTCACCCAGACACTCAAGATCGAACGCGAAGGACGCTCGGTTCTGACGATCGACATCGGCTCGCCAACAGAAGGGTCGATCAAGTGTTCGAACGATCGGGATGGGTTCATCCGGGCGACGTTCACGTTCAAGCTTCCCTCGATCTACTTCGGCCGAACGGGCTATCGGCTGTTCCTCGGTGGCTGACACCGCGTCTACATCGCCTGTCGTCTCGGTCATCATTCCGCACTATCTGGGTGATATCCTCTCGGACTGTCTGAAGACGATCTACGAGGCTGAAGAGCCGACGCCTTTCGAGGTGATCGTTGCGGACGACCAACCACACAACGACGGCAGCATCGAACGGGCGCTGGAGAACTGGCCGGATTTCAGGATCGTGAAGACTGGTGGCAAACGAGGCCTGGCGTATGGATGCAACCGGGGTCTCGAGATCGCCAACGGCCGGTATGCGATCCTCCTCAATAACGATGTAGAGGTGTCAGACGGCTGGCTGACGGCGCTCGTATCCGCCCTGGATTCGGACGAGACGATCGGGGCTGCACAGCCGAAGGTTCGCTCAATGCGAGACAAGGCCCAGTTCGACTCCGAAGGGGCGGGCGGTGGTCTCATGGACGTCTATGCCTACCCGTTCTGCCTCGGACGCGTGTTCGACACGGTCGAGATGGACGAGGGGCAGTACGACACGGGCAGAGACATTTTCTGGGCACTCGGCGGGGCGATGTTCGTGAGGATGTCCGCGATCGAACGGACCGGCCTGATGGACGAGGCGTTCTACATGCATATGGAGGAGATCGATCTCTGCTGGCGTCTCCACCTGGCCGGCTACCGGATCGTGTCGGTCCCTGAGTCGCTCGTATATCATTGGGGTGGGTTCAGCCTGAAAGCGGAGACCTTCCAGCGTCTGTATCTCAAGCATCGGAACAGCTTCATTATGATGCTCAAGAACTGGTCGACCGGATCACTGATCAGGACGGTTCCGATGCGGGTGTTTCTGGAGGTGGCAACGGGGGCTATGATCCTGAAGGGTGATTGGCGCCGCGCCTTGGCGGGGATCGCCGGTGTGCTGTGGGTCCTCGTCCACCCGTTCGACGTGCTCAGGCGTCGTAAAGCCTGTCAGGTTGCACGTGAGGTACCCGACCGCGTGGTTCGACGCGCGATGTACGGTCGATCCGCCGTCTTCGCCTACTACATACGAGGTCGCAAGACGGCTACGGAGATGCTGACCGATGGGGGGATGGCAGAGTGAAGGGGGTGATCGGGCCACTGGTCAAGTTGCTGGTCAGCGCGGGGCTGATCGCACTGTTCCTCCTGCAGATCGACTTCGCCGACGTGACGGCCGCCGTCGCAACCGCGCGTCCCTCATACCTGGGGCTCGCGGTGGTGTTGTTCGTGGTGAGCAACCTCCTTGGAGCCCTGCAGTGGCGCGAACTCCTCAGGGTTCAGGGGATTGAACTACCTGTGCTGCGCATCATCTCCCTCTACTTTGTCGGTGTCTTCTTCAACAACTTTCTCGTCAGCAACATCGGCGGTGACGCGGTCCGAGTATACGATCTGAAACGGATTACGGGTGAAGGATCGAAAGGGTTCGCCGCGACATTCCTCGATCGGTTTGTCGGTCTTTTTGTCCTGATCCTGTTCTCCGTCGTCACCCTGTCACGGAATCCCGCGCTCTGGTCACCCAGCATTGCGTTACCGATTGCGGCTCTTGTTTGTGTGATCGCAGGAATCCTGGTGTTCGGGTTCTCGCGGAGGCTGAGCGCGACGATTCTCAGAGTGATCGATCGGATCGCCCCTCAAGCCCTGATCGCCCTGTTGAATCGTATTCGGGACGGCTTCATCGCCTATCGAAAGGCCTACGGGACGCTGGGACGTGTGTTGTTGTTCGCCTGTGGGGTTCAGCTCTTGCGGATTGCCGTCTACTACTCGGTCGGTTTTGGAATGAACCTGACGGCCGGCTTCGATCACTACGTGATCTTCATTCCGTTGATCGCCATCGTGGCGGCCGTGCCGATCTCGTTCGGAGGTATCGGGGTCCGCGAGAATCTCGGTGCCTTATTCTTTGCGAGGGTGGGGGTATCGGGTGCTGAGGCATTGGCGATGATGTTTCTGGGGTATCTGGCGGGGATCGTGGCGTCGCTGGCCGGTGGCGTCAGCTTCGTTTTTCGGCGATACGTGAGCAAAGAGGACGCCGATGAGGAATGATGCCCTGTATGTCGGCCTGATGTCGGGCACGTCGGCCGACGGGATCGATGCGGCGCTGGTCTCGATCGAGAACGAATCCGGATCTGAGTTCGAGCTGGTGGCCTTCGAAACGACCGCCTACCCGAATGACCTCAAGCAGGAGATCCTGTCCTCCTGCGATGCGCGAACCGGGACGGTTGATCTGATTGCCCGGCTCGACGCTGTCTTGGGTCAATGGTTTGCGAATGCTGCGCTGTCCGTGATCGCGTCAGCTGATATCGATATCAAAACCGTTCGGGCGATCGGCTCTCACGGACAGACGGTACATCACCTCCCGGATGCTGGCGAGTGGTTCGGCGTTCCGGCACGATCGACGCTACAGATCGGGAACGCCAGTGTGATCGCCGAGCAAACAGGGATCCAGACGGTATCCGATTTCAGGTCTCGTGATGTGGCTGTCGGCGGTCAGGGGGCACCGCTGGTTCCGCTGATCGACTATCTCGTGTTTGCCGATCCCGAGAAACACCGGGCCCTGCTTAACGTAGGCGGAATCGCGAACGTCACTGTTCTTCCAGTTGGCGGAGGTCTGGATTCGGTGACCGCGTTCGACACCGGACCGGGGAACGTGATCATCGACGGCCTGGTCCATCGGATGACGGATGGGGCCGAAGGGTTCGACCAGGATGGCCGGATCGCATTAGGGGCCAGAATTCACGAAGAGGTCCTGCGGAAGTGGCTCTCGCATCCCTACTTCGAACTGCAGCCACCCCGGTCGACAGGACGCGAGGTCTTCGGCGGCGCGTATGTCGATGCCCTGATCGAGCGTCACGCGGATGTCCCGTTGCCGGATCTGATCGCTACCGCGACCGCCTTCACCGCCGAGGCTGTTGCCGAGAGCCTCCGCGCCTATACGCCTGACTTCGATCGGCTGGATGAACTCCACGTCAGCGGTGGAGGGAGTCTGAACCCGTTCCTGATGTCACAGCTGCAGGAAAGACTTGGCCAGATACAAGTCGGGTCGACGGATGACCTCGGTTTATCTGCCGAGGCGAAGGAAGCGGTCGCATTCGCGATCCTGGCACACCGGACCCTGAACGGCCTGCCTGGGAATGTGCCTTCAGCGACCGGAGCAAGCCATCCGGTCGTTTTGGGGCAGATTACGCCCGCCCCTTGACAGAATTCGGAGGTTGATCAGATCAGACGCTTTTCGTAACTTTAACGGGCAATAATTTTACGGCAATTCTGGGTGGTATTGTTCGCGCTAAGTCTATGGCAAAGAAGAAGATATCCATCGATAAAATCGAAGTCGGCATGTTTATTGAGGCCGATGTTCGTGACGCTGTAAAAGGCAAGGGCGCCACCCCGAGTTATGGCAAGAATGTCCTTCTCCTCGGGAAGGGCACGCTCGTGACGTCCCAGAATCAGGTTCGCCGACTCAAAGAGGCCGGGCTGAACGAAGTCACGATCGATACGTCGAAGGGCAAGGATTCTGCCGGTGGGCGTGTAGAGCAAGGCCCGGTTAAAATGAAGGAGAAGCCCAAGGCGAAGCCTCCGGGTGGACGGAAGACCTTTTTCAGGGATGAGGTACAGGTCGCCCGAAAAATTCGCGGCGCCTCCGTAAAGATTGTCAAGGACTTCATGGGCAACGCCGCCCAGGGCGCGAGTATCGACGGTGAGAAAGTGGCTCTCGCCTCCAAAACGCTGGCTGGCAGTGTGTTCCGAAACGTTGACGCCCTCCTCAGCCTGACTGCACTCAAAGACTATTCCGAGCATACCTACACGCACTCTGTGAACGTGTGCTGTCTGACGCTGGCGATTGCATATGCGTGGGGCGTAACCGAAGAAGAAGCCGGGATCATCGGCGTGGGGGGGCTGCTGCACGACATCGGGAAATCGAAGATTCCTCTGTCCGTGCTGGACAAGCCGGGTCCTCTGACCGACGACGAGCGAAAGGTGATCATGAGTCACCCGCTGTTCGGAGAAGAGATCCTGAAGTCGATGGACAACGTCCCTGAAGAGGCGTTCTACATCACCGGCCAGCACCACGAACAGGTTAGCGGAAAGGGATATCCGCGGGGGATGAGCGGGGCAGATATGCATCCCTGGGCCAAGATGGCCGCGGTCGCCGACGTCTACGACGCGCTCACGTCCGCTCGTCCATATAAGCCCGGGCTTCCGCCGCACGTGGCTCTGCGGGTGATCTTCGATGGTAAAGGGATAGACTTCGACGAGGCGGTGGTGGACACCTTTATCAAGCAGCTCGGCATTTATCCCGTCGGCAGCTTCGTGAAGCTGAATACCGAGGAGATGGGCGTCGTAATGGAGGTCAACCCGGATGACGCGATGCGGCCGAAGGTCGGTGTGATCTTCACGCAATACGGAAAGCGGCGTCCGTCCCCCTTCGTGGTGGATCTATACAAGGAATACAAGGACCGGGGAGAAGAGAACGCACGTTCCATCGCTGGCGCCGACGACCCCCGGAACTTCAAGATCAACGTCGAAGATCACCTTGATGTCTCCGGATAGGGAATAGCTGTAAATTACTGCGTAACAATGACCTTTGGGCGTAGTGCTCGAAGGTTGTTGTCGTTTATAGGATCGTATTCTTTGGACGCAGCGCTCATCATCTCTGGGTTGAGCTATCTGATCAGTTCCATCCTGTACGCTCACCGTTTCCAGCGGGCCGACGAGGGGCAATCGAAGCGGAACCTGGCCCTTCTACTAGTGGGGTTTGCAGCCCAGTCCGTGCTGCTCGGCATCCTGACCTACGAGGCGGGAACTGTTCCGCTGACCACGCAAGTCCTGCCTACCCTGTGTGCCTGGCTGGTTGTGATTGTCTACATTTATCTGGAGGTATCGACGGCCCAGCAGGCGCTGGGTGCGTTGATCGTACCGATCGTCACGCTCCTGCATCTGTTGGCGATTCCCGACCTGTATGGTACAGAGCGTGTGATGCCGGTCGAACATTCCGGCGGCTGGTTCCGACTGCACGTGCTCGCCTACATCCTTGCCTACGTGGCGTTCGCGATCTCGTGTGTCAGCGCGGTGATGTATGTGATGCTGCTGGGTGAGATCCAGAAGAAGCACCTCGGATACTTCTACGAACGTCTACCGTCCCTGGATTCCCTGAATCAGGTGAACAACCGTGCGGCGACGTTCGGTTTCATCTTGCTGACGGCCGGCGTCGGGAGTTCCACGGTCTGGGCCCACCAGGAGCTGGATACGGTGTGGGTCTGGGGTGAGCCGACCGTCGCGCCCTTGCTGCTGACGTGGGTGATCTACGCCGGGCACCTCTGGGCGCGATACATGTCCGGATGGCAGGGCCGCCGAGCGGCGCTGCTCTCGATCGCCGGGTTTACGGTCGTTGTTTTGGCCTTCCCCGTGGTCGGGGTCTTCTTCTCCGGCGTTCACCCGTTCGGGAATTGAATGGGGGCTTCCACCTATCCGGTCTACCTGAAGCTTCAGGGCAAGCGATGCCTGGTGGTCGGGGCCGGACCTGTCGGGGTGCGGAAGGTCTCCGGGCTGGTGGTCGCAGGAGCAGACGTCACCGTGGTCAGCCCGAGTATTCCCGAGTCCCTGAAGGCTCAGGTATCGTGTATAGAGCGACCCTTCCAGCCTGATGACGTCGACGGGATGAAGCTCGTGGTCACGGCGACCGACAGTGAAGCGGTGAACCTCAGCGTGGTCGAGGCGGCTGAACAGGCCGGTGTATGGGTGAACGATGCGACGAGCCTGGGTCGGTCGGGCTTTATCCTTCCCGCAACGGTTCGTCAGGGTGATCTCACGCTTGCCGTATCGACCGGTGGGGAAAGTCCCGCTTATGCGCGGCTGATCAGAGAATCGCTGGAGGAACACTTCGGAGCAGAACACGCGGAGATGTTGAGGCTTCTTAGTGAGCTAAGGCCCCGCGTGATGTCGAGGATCACGGACGGTGCAGATCGAAAGAGGTTCTGGGACCGTCTGGTGACGCAGGAAACACTGAACCTGATCAAGGATGGTCATATCGACCGCGTCGAACAAAAGGTAGATGAATGGCTGTCGTCGTAGTCGGCGTTTCGCACCATACGGCGCCGGTGGACATACGCGATCGCATCGCCGTGCCCACAGATGACTACCCGGTCGCGCTCGCCGATCTGGCCCGCGTGGATCACGTGGACGAGGTGGCCCTGATCTCGACCTGCAACAGGACCGAGGTGTACGCCGTGGCCGATGATCCTGACGCCGCTGTCAAGTCGATCGGGAACCACCTGGTGCAGCGAACGGACGATGCCGACGTCTTAGACGCGCACCTGTTCAAGCATCAGGGCGAGGATGCCGTCAGCCATCTGTATCGCGTTGCCGCCGGGCTGGATTCCATGATTATGGGAGAGCCCCAGATCGCCGGCCAGGTGAAGGATGCGGGCGCGCGGGCGATGGAGCTCGGCACGTCGGGCAGGATTCTCAATCGGTTGTTCCGAGGCGCTGTCGAGGCGTCCAAAAGGGCACGTACGGAGACCGAGATCGCGGCGGGTGCCGTGTCTGTCCCGTTCGCCGCTGTGGAGCTGGCGAAGAAGATCTTCGGCAATCTGGAAGGTCAGAGCGCGTTCGTGCTGGGGGCCGGTGAAATGAGCGAGCTGACAGCCCGGCATTTGGTGGAGAACGGCGTGTCCAGCCTGTCCGTCGCGAGCCGGACCCAGTCGAGAGCAAAAGAGCTGGCGGACGCCGTGAACGGCCGCGCGATGGGGTGGTCAGATGCGCTGAAGCGATTGCAGGAAGCGGATATCGTGATCAGCTCGACGAGCGCGCCCTACTATGTCATCGAGAAGTATGTCGTTGCCGAAGCAATGGCCAAGCGTCGCAACAAGCAGATGTTCCTGATCGATATCGCCGTGCCGCGTGACATTTCGCCGGAAGTGGAGTCGGTATACAACGTCGTCCTCTACGACATCGACGATCTCCAGGCCGTTGTGGGCGCGAACATCCAGAAGCGTCAGGAGGAGGCAGAGAAAGCCTGGGCGATCGTGGTCGAAGAGGTTGCCGCTTTCGAATCGTGGCAGCAGAGCCTTGATGTGCAGCCCGCTATTGTCGCCCTCCGGAAGCGTTTCCACGAGATGATGCAGCAGGAGCTGGAACGAGCGAAGCTGAACGACTTCTCGGAGGACCAGTGCGAGCGCGTGGCGATGGTTCTCAGGCAGTTCACGAACAAACTGCTTCACGCGCCGACCACGCAGCTCAAGAAGCTGGCCGAGGGGGGTGAAGGCGCCGATCACGTCGATACCCTCATCCAGCTGTTCAACCTGGCCGAAGAACTGATGTCCCTACCCGAGCACAGCAGCAAGTCCCTGGCGCAGACCGAGTCCCCGTGAACCTGACTATCGGATCCCGGGGAAGCCAACTTGCCCTTTGGCAGTCGGAATGGACCCGGTCTAGGCTTCTCAAGATGTCTCCGGGCGGATCGGTCGAGATCGAAGTGATCCGGACTAAGGGGGACGCAAACCTCTCTGACTCATTCGTCCAGATCGGCGGCAAAGGTGTCTTCACGAAGGAAGTTGATGACGCTTTGCTGTCTGGGCGCACACACCTTTCCGTTCACAGCCTGAAGGACCTCCCGACGACCCTTCCCGACGGATTGATGCTGACCGCTTTGAGTCCGCGTGAAGACGTGCGTGACGCCCTGTGTACGCGTTCGGGCAAAGGCCTGAGCGCGTTGCCGGAGGGGGGGCTTATCGGCACCTCGAGTCTCAGGAGGCAGGCCCTGATCCGGTCCGAACGGCCTGATTGTGAGATCCTTCCCCTCAGAGGAAACGTGGATACTCGCATCAAGAAGCTGGATACGGAGGATCTGGACGCCATCGTCCTGGCTGGGTCCGGGCTGAAGCGGCTCGGGCTCAATCATCGGATCTCTGAGTTGTTGCCCCCGGAACGATTCATACCTGCACCCGGGCAGGGTGTCATGGCCATCGTTTCTAGAGAAGACGATCGCGAGACCGCTGACCTGCTTGCACCCATCGACGACCCGGATGCCAGAGCCGCCGTCACGGCCGAGCGGAGTGCGCTCGCCGAACTCGGGGGCGGGTGCAAGATCCCGTTTGGGGCCTGGGCCAGGCTCAAGGGAGGCGATCTCGTTGTTGGCGGGGTCGTTGCCCATCCCGAACGCGGTGAATCAATACGGAGCCAACGCGAGGGGCGAGCGGACGAGGCAGAGGATTTGGGGAAGTATCTGGCCGAGGATCTGCTGACCGCCGGTGCGGCGGCCATCTTGGAGGAGGTGCTTGGGTGAGCGGCGGGAAGGGTTATCTCGTCGGCGCGGGGCCGGGGGATCCGGGGTTGATCACAGTGCGGGGGATGGAATGTCTCCGTGGTGCGGAAGTCGTTCTGTATGACGACCTGTCTCATCCTGACCTGGTGGAAGAGGTTCCAGCTGATTGCGAACGGATTTACGTGGGCAAGCGAGCTGGGTTCAAAGCCAAGTCCCAGGAAGAGACGAACGACTTGCTCGTCGACCGGGTCCGAAACGGAAAGCGCGCCGTCCGATTGAAGGGGGGAGATCCCTATGTCTTCGGGCGTGGCGGAGAAGAGGCGATTGCGCTGATGGAGGCGGGGCTGGACTTCGAGGTCGTCCCCGGTGTGACGAGCGGTTTCGCCGCGCCCGCGTATGCCGGGATTCCCGTCACGCACAGGGGGGTCTCGCCGCAGGTAACGCTCGTAACCGGACACGAGGACCCAACCAAGCCGAACACCCAGGTCGACTGGGAGGCGCTGGGAAAGGCGGGGGGCACGCTCGTCGTGTATATGGGAGTCAGGAAACGGGAACTGTATGCGAAGCGGCTAATGGCTGGAGGGCTGAAGGCGTGCACGCCGGTCGCAGCGATCCAGTGGGGGACGCGACCGGAACAGCGGATTGCCCGCGGAACCCTGGGTGCCCTTCACGAACTCGATATCGCGAATCCGGCGGCTATCGTGATCGGGGATGTGGCCGGCATGCAGCTCGAGTGGTTCTCGTCGCGCCCGCTGGCCGGGGAGACGGTCGTGGTCACGCGGACAAGGTCCCAATCAAGCGATTTGGTCAGGCTTCTGCGGGAGAGCGGGGCGGAGGTGCTGGAGGTTCCGACGATCGAGATCGTCGACCCGGCGTCGTGGACGGAGGTAGATTCGGCGATTGACCAGATCAGCGAGTATGCCTGGCTCGTGTTTGCGAGTCCGAACAGTGTCGATCGCTTTCTGGGTCGATTGGTCGATAGGAAAGGAGACATACGCGCCCTAGGAACGATTCGGATTGCAGCCGTTGGACCTGCGACGGCTGATCGGGTGGCGTCATTCGGAGTTTGCGTCGAGCGAGTTCCAGACGATCATCGCGCCGAAGGGCTGGCCGAGGACCTTCTGGGAGTCCTCGAGGCGGGTGAGCGGGTGCTCTATCCACGCGCGGAAGCCGGACGAAATATTGTCCCGGACGCCTTGAGAGATGCGGGGTATGATGTAAGGGATTGCGTCGTCTACCGCACTGTCAGGCCCGATTCCGTGCCCCAGGTCGTTCTCGATCGGCTCCGAGAAGACAAGGTCACCCTCACAACGTTCACGAGCTCATCGACGGTGAAGCACTTTGCCGAACTGATGGATTCAGCGAGTCTATCCGACAGGAACGTGAAGATCCCTGCAGCGAGTATCGGTCCGATGACCTCGGAAACAGCGAAAGCCCTGGGATTTACAGTGGTCGCAGAGGCTTCGCCAGACGATATTTCGGTCTCTGGGTTGGTCGAAGCGATTCGCGCATATGTAAATGAAAAATAAAAGGTTATGTCGAAAAAAAATGCCGGTTGACACAGCCGGCAGGAGACCATATTTTTATCGTTTGATGTAAGTGTCTCTAGTGTCGATAGTAGACAAGTAGACGAGTTACCGCTTTCTTGCGTATTCAAATCAGGTGTCGGGGAAGTGCCCACCCTACAGGAGGTCCGGGTCATGAAGAAATTTCTCACTATCGCGACGAGCCTCGCCGTCCTTTCCGCCGGCCACGTGTTGGCCAAGTCGATGGCCAGTGGTCTCGATATCAAAGGCGGCCAGAACCCATTCGCCAAGCTGGAATTGAAGCGTGTTGACCGCGGTCAGTCTGAGGATGGTACGATGCGCCTCCGGATGGCTGTCGCAGACGCCAAGGATCTCAGGGGCTACGGCTTCATGCTGCAGTATGACGAGACCAAGTACGAGTTCGTGGAAGCCAAGCAGGTTTCCGACGGAATGATGGGATCGGCGGACGGTCAGTCCGGTCTGTTCGTATCCTCGAGCAAGAATCCCGGTGAGGTGGTTGTCGGCTCGATGAAGATCGATGGTTCCAAGGCGGACGGCGCGGGTGAACTCGTCGAGTTCGTCTTCCGCACGGATGATACTCCGTTGCAGACCGACTTCCAGATCTTGGACGGTATCCTCGTCGACGTAACGGGGGATGTAGATCAGATGCACAATATCGCGATCGGCCGTCTGGATGCGATTCCAGAGGCCTACGGGCTCAGCCAGAACATGCCGAATCCGTTCAACCCATCGACCACGATCTCCTACGAGGTTCCCGAGTCCGGCGCCGTCAAGCTGGTGGTCTACAACCTGCTCGGACAGCAGGTGCGCACGCTCGTGAACGACAACATCGAAGCTGGATACCACACGATCGTGTGGGACGGCGCTGACGAGTTCAACCGCCAGGTCGCCAGCGGGATCTACATCTACAAGATGCACGCGGGTGCGTTCAACGCGACGAAGCGGATGATGTTCCTGAAGTAATCGTCGGGCCATCCGTAGGGAATATCGGGGTCGCCTCCCTAGCCGAGGCGGCCCTGTTCTTTTGCCGGGGTGAGAGTGGACGACTTCGATCAGGGCAAGATGGTAGCCGAACAGATCGAAGCTCGCGGGGTGAAGGATCCGCGCGTCCTGGAGGTCCTTCGTAGGATTCCAAGGCGTGTCTTCGTCCCGGACCACCTCGAGGAGGCCTCTCTCGGAGATCACGCATTGCCGATCGGTCACAAGCAGACGATCTCTCAGCCGTATATCGTTGGGAAGATGACCGAGCTGCTGGGGGTTCGGCCTGAACACAGAATACTCGAGATTGGGACGGGCTCCGGCTATCAGGCAGCCGTACTGAGTCGGCTTGCAGACCAGGTCTACTCGGTGGAAATCGTCGGGAGCCTGGCTGACGAAGCTCGCGAACGGCTGCGGGCCCTGAATATCGATAACGTGACTGTTTGTGACGGAGACGGGCATATCGGGTGGCCTGATGCTGCTCCTTTCGATCGGATTTTACTGACTGCGGCTCCAGCGTGTGTGCCCGAGGCGCTGGCCAATCAGCTTGCGTCGGTAGGCCGGCTTGTGGCGCCTGTCGGCGTCAGCGATCAACGGATCGAGGTCTGGGATCGGGGGCCGGAAGGACTGGTCAAGCAGACGAGTATCGGGGTCCGGTTTGTCCCGATGGTCCCAGCAAACGCTAATTAACCTGAGGATCTGTAGGATGACACTCGTTGGTGCCCTTGTCGGGCTGATTTTCGTGGCGTGTTACCTTGGCATGGCTGTCTCCACAGGGATGGGGGGGAGCAAGGCGAAGGCCGTTCAGTGGGGATGCTGGCTGGTGGCCTGTGTCGTCATGCTGATCTGCTATTCGATCACCCCCGATCCCGCCGGCTAGGGAACGGGTCTGATCGCGGCAAATCCAGCCAGCGGCTCCTCCAGTCATCAGTCTCGGAAACCCCTGTGTTCTCTTGACTTCACGGGGGCAAACGCCTAACATACAGGCACCTAGAACGATGCGTTCAGGTGTTGCTTTCCCCGGTTTTCCCGCAGTCCATTCCCCTATCTGTGGTGTCACAATTTTCAGAAAGCGCGGCCCCCTTCGATGTCTGATCGGGATGGTGCAGGTGTGTTCCGAATCGGGATCCTGGCCTCTCACGGCGGCAGCAATTTTCAGGCAATTTTCGATCGGTGCGTGTCGCGCGAGATTCCTGCCCAGGTTGGCGTTGTGATCAGCAACAATAGCCGCTCAGGCGCGATCGAGCGCGCTGAAAGGCAAGGACTGCCCTGGGCACATCTGAGTTCGCACACCCACCCGGATCCTGAAGATCTGGACGGGGCGATCCTGAGGTGCTTGAAGGATCACGGATCCGACCTCGTCGTCCTAGCTGGGTATATGAAGAAGCTAGGCGCTCGGACTCTGGCCGTTTACACAGACCGGATTCTCAACATCCATCCGGGCCTTCTGCCGGCCTTCGGTGGTCAAGGCATGTATGGCGAACGCGTGCATCGGGCCGTTCTTGAGAGTGGGGCGAGGGTCTCCGGAGCGACGGTTCATCTCGTTGACGAACACTATGATACGGGACCCATTGTCGCCCAGGAAGTAGTGAAAGTTTACGCGGGCGATACACCCGAGTCCTTGGCGGCGCGCGTTCTCGCCGTGGAACACACACTGTATCCCGCTGTTGTAAGGCTGTTCGCCGAACGGCGGGTATCGATCGAAGGTCGACGCGTCACGATACAACCCAGCGCTGGACAGGAGATGAATCGCCCGGCCGGCTAACGTGGGGTAAACAAGGGGAAGCAATGGCATTTTCAATTTCTGGATGGTTGTCGAATGACATCGGCATCGATCTCGGAACGGCAAACACGCTGGTCTACGTGAAGGGGCAGGGCATCGTTGTCAACGAGCCCTCGATCGTCGCGCTGGACCGAAAAACCGGAAAGCCGATTGCCCTCGGCGGCCAGGCCAGGGAGATGATGGGGCGTGAGAACCCGGACATCGAAGTCGTGCGTCCGCTCCGCGACGGGGTGATCGCCGACTACGATGTGACCGAGGAGATGCTCCGTTACTTCATCAGGAAGGTTCTGAAGAACAAGCTGCTCGTGCGGCCCAGGATCGTGATCTGTATTCCGTCAGGTGTGTCCGCTGTAGAGATGCGTGCGGTTCGGGAATCGGCGGAGCGTGCGGGGGCGCGCGAGGTCTACCTGATCAAGGAGCCGATGGCCGCCGCGATCGGGATCGGCCTGCCTGTCGGCGACCCGGTCGGATCGATGGTCATCGACATTGGCGGTGGTACGACCGAGATCGCCGTGATCGCCCTATCCGGAATTGTGACCTGGAAGTCGATCAAGATGGCCGGTGACGAGCTGAACGATTCGATCGTCCAGTTCCTGAAGCGGAAGCACAGCCTGATGGTCGGTGAACGGAGCGCGGAAGAGATCAAGTGCGCGATCGGTGCGGCGGGACCGCTCGACCAGGAAATCCAGCACACCTGCCGCGGTCTCGACATGGTCTCGTCGATCCCGAAGACTATCATTGTCGACTCATCCGAGATTCGCGAGGCCCTTGCGGAACCCGTGAATTCGATCATCGAAGCTGTGCGCCAGAACCTCGAACAGACGCCGCCGGAACTAGCGGCCGATATCCTTGATCGCGGGATCATCCTGACGGGTGGCGGTGCCTTGCTCCGTGGACTCGACAACCGACTGGTTGAGGAGACGAGTCTTCCCGTGATCGTGGCCGATGATCCACTGACTTGCGTTGTACGCGGGACGGGCAAAGTGCTCGAAGATATTTCGATGTATCAGAAGGTGCTGATCTAGATCGATGGTTCCCCTTCGCGGTTTAACTGGTAACGACCGTCCCTCGGTACACCCTCCGCTGCACGTAGCTTCGGCCACTCGGGGTGAACGGTGTTTGTTGTTCGTAGTAAAGGACCTCAAGCTGCTCTCGCGATCGATTCCCCTTTTGGTCGCCACCTCTGTTTTCTGATTCTCTTACCTGCTTCGGGAATGGTGCGGGCATGTTCGCTATCCTCCCACAATCGTCCTGTGCAGAGACTCTACCAATTCATTGAAGAGAAGCGGGCCTTTATCGCGCTCGGCCTCGCCGTGGTCATCTCGTTGGGTATGATGGCAATGGGGTATTCAGAGAAGCTCGGGCTGGCTCGCTCCGTGGCCGCGGGTCTTCTGAAGACGGGGCACGGCCTGTTCTCCTGGCCGATGGGCCTGTCGGATCTACGACTGCAAAACGAGATCCTTCGTGAGCAGAACCTGCGTTTGTCTATGGAGCTCGTTGAACTGCGGGAGTCGAAGCTCAAGAACGAACGGTTGCGTGGACTGCTCAATTTTAGGCAGGAGAACCAGAGTGCGGGCGATTACCTCGCCGCAAAGGTTATCGCCAGAGACCCCGATCGGATTACGAACACCCTGCTGATCGATATCGGTCAGACGGACGGGGTCCAGGAGCGTATGCCCGTGGTGACCGCGGACGGACTCGTGGGACGGGTTCTGGAGGTCCATTCCTGGACGTCGGTTGTGCAGCTGTTGCTCGACCGGAACTGTCGCGTCAGCGCGATCGTGCAAAGGAAATCGAGAACACAGGGGATCGTGATGGTCGAGGGGGGGACGTTCTACCTGAGCCACGTGCCGCTTAGGAGTCAGGTCGAGGAAGGGGATGTGGTGGTGTCGAGCGGCTTGGGGGGGATCTTCCCGGGGGGGCTGCTGATCGGGACTGTCACGGTACTCGGTGATGAAGAGCAAGGGCTCTTCAGGGAAGTGATCCTGACGCCCGGGGTGAACTTTGCAAACCTGGAAGAGGTGTTTGTGTTGAAGGAGCGAGGAGGGGAGTGAGGTGTAGTGGCAGAACTGGCCCCGTTCGTAGGACCGGCCTCTTGCCGGGAGCCGTCCCCAAGGCATAGAGCAGGGAGAATGCGACCGAGCCCGGGACCGGAGGCCCCGGGTGACGGCGCGGACGAACTTCCTGGACTCTGGAGAGTCCCGTTACAGAGTTCTGATGCGGCGGCACTTGTACAAGCGATTTACGGCTACAGTGGTGTTTCTTTCTTGAGCTCCCGGAGCTTTGCTCCTTCGGGAGTTTTTTTGTAGAAGGGGTCGAGCGGGAAGCAGCCCGAGATCATGCCGTTGCGAGGTGCAGTAGTGCAGTCGCTGAAGGTGCGGCAGATCTTGCGGGTGGTCAGCTCTCCGTCCTTCAGGACATCCACCGGTAGGTCCGGGTAGGAGAGGACGACCCGGCCGAGACCGACGAAGTCCACCAAACCTTGACGTACGGCGGCCTGGCCAACGTGGGCGAGATACTCCTGCAGGTAGGAGTACGCCGTACCGACCAGCAGGACGTCAGGGAAGTGCTTCTTGATGCGTCCCACGAAGTCGATCTGGCGGGCAACGTCGACGAGGGGGTCCACCGGAGGCTGGTAGCCGTCTGACGGTGGGTAATACGCCGGACGCTGGATGTGCGGGTTGTAATACGGGCTCCCGGCGGACAGGTTGACGAGCGTGATGTCGAGTTCCTTGAGGAGCTCGATGAACTGACACGTATCGGCCTCGTCCGGCTCGATCGGGTTGTCCTGGTTGGTGCTGAACCCGTAGGTGTAGGGCAGGTGCTCCTCGAAGGAAGCGGGGATACCGGGGCCCAGTCGTCGGCCATCGCCCTTATCGGGATCCGGCTTGAAGGGGACGAAGTCGAAGGCGCTGAGGCGAACACCGATATCGAGGTCGGAATGGTTCGCCCGGATGCCGGCCACGATCTCGCGAAGAAAGCGCGTCCGATTTTCGAAGGAGCCGCCATACGGTCCGGGGCGGGTGAAGCCGCTCAGGAACTCGTGGCCCAGGTAGCCGTGACAGTGCTTGATGTCCACGAATTGATAGCCGAGGTCGGCCGCCATATCGGCCGCCCGGATGTAGTCGTCGATCAACCCCTTGATCTCGTCGTCGGACAGGATCGGGTCGTCTGAATCGATGTGGAACTTGGGGTCCAGGATCGGGTGACGATACACGATCCGCGGCTCGAGCTTGGCCTTGTCGAATGGACGACAGAACCGGCCGGAATGTGTCAACTGCAGGCCGACATAGAGGTCGTCGGTGTCACCGATGTGCTCTTTGTGCGCCGCGTGGAGTTCCTCCCGCAGCTTGCCGATACCCGCCTTCGAATGGTCGGCCGCGTAGAGCTGGTTGGGATTGGCTCGCCCTTCCGGACGGACGGCGACTGCTTCTCCACCCCAGATCAACTTCGCCCCGCTCAGGCCGAAGTTCCGCCAGCGTCTGAACGTGTATTCCGACGGATTCCCGTCGGTTTCCCCGTCCCACCCTTCCATCGGGTGAATACAGAACCGGTTCCCGATCTTGAATTCACGATGATCGTAAGGTTGTGCGAGGGGTGACTCCGGCGCCGTCTCGACGGTATGGTCGACTGGAAGCTCGACACCCAGGTTGTCCAGGTGTTCGCGGAAGGCCTCCACTGTTTTCAGATGGCCGACACGGACAAAGCGTTCTGAAGCCACGATTTTCTCCTTCAAGGCGAGAATCTGCGATTGCGTTGAGGTTCAAGAAGATTGAATATACATACCGCCCTGAACGAAGCCAAGTTCACCGCCTCGAGAGCCCTGTATGAACGCCACGACAGTCTGGTCTGGACCTGATTTCCAGCGATGCACCGGCAAGCGAATCCAGTTCACGGATACTGGTGTCGCGCTGCGCCGGGGCGTCACGCTTGCTGATGAGCTGGGGAAGTGTAACGACCGTGATCGCGAGATCATCCGAGGTCGACGTATTGCGAGGAAGGTGTTCCAAGTCGACCGAATCGGATCGGCCGGGGCGATCCTATGTCCGTATCTGGAGTGTGATCGAACGGGAGGGCGGATCAAGGTCACGGTCAACGGGCAAGATATCGAGCACGAGTGGGCTGAAGAGCGCCCCTACTGGACGGATCGATGGACGCCGCTGGAGATCCCCCCGGGTTGGCTGGTTGCGGGCGATAACGTCGTCTGTTTCGAGGCTGTCGAAGACTCTGAATGGTCTCTGCTGATCGAGTCGAGCCGTCAGCCGGACCGGTCAGCGATCAGCGAAGACGGTGGGGTGACCTGGCGATCTGAGGATATCGGCTGGAACGATGGGTGTGATGGCGAGTATATGGTTCGTCTCTGGCTCGACCAGTATCCGGAACGGGTAGCCATCGAGTCCGAAGTGATCGATCTGTGCCGTGACCCGGATGCCGATCTCGCCGTTCAAGGTCAGCCACGCCTATCCTATGAATATGAAGCAGACACGCCTGATGGCACCCGGGCCTGTCTCCGCGTACGCACCGGGTCCACCCCTCAATACGATCCAGACCATTGGTGTCCGTGGGGTGACTCTGTAGATGCTCCTCAGCGATTTGCCCATTGGCAGGTCGAACTCGTTTCAGAAAATCCCGATCGTTCACCCACCCTCAAGCGTGTTTCATTCCAGACGGAGGCCGAGGGCAACCCACATACTCGTGTGGTCGCCCGCTCACAGGCACCGCTCTTAAAAAGCTCGTACCGGTTTGCGCAGAGCACATCACAGGAACCTCGCGCCGAACGCCTTCGTGAGAAGTGGCAGCTCGACGAGGTTGTCCGTGGCGCAGGATCAGAATGGGAGGCCTACCTCAGGCTGAGACAGTGGGTGCGGGAGCAGTGGGAAGACGGCTGGGATATGGGCGAGATCGATTTCTGCCCGCCCTGGGACGCGATGCTGATCCTGGAGCTCACGAGCCGGAAGTTGAGTCTCGGGATGTGCACACATTACGCGACTGTGATGTCCCAATGCTGCGCGGCGCTCGGGCTGAATGCGCGAACGCAGATTATGCGCAGCCACTGTATCAACGAGGTCTGGTCCACGGAACACCAGAAGTGGGTGGCGATGGATGTGGGGGGCGACAACAACGACGAAACCAAGTTCGTGTATCACTTCGAGCGTAACGGTGAGCCGCTGTCGGCGGTCGAATGCCACACGGCCTGGGTAACGGACGACTATGCCGACGTGAAGATCAGCCCGGAGCCACCCGCAGCCACCGAAGGTCGATACGCGGTCGAGAAACGGCTTCAGTTGTTCGAGCGGTTTATGGTCTCACTCAGGAACGATGAACTACGCTCTCTGGAACCTGGCGAGTTGGAGCACGGCAAGGGGTCCTACCACTACGATGGCTATCTCTTCTGGGAAGACGAGAAGACAGAGCCACTGCCCTGGTTTTCGCTGCACACGCAGCGCCACTCAGATCTCTATTGGTCGGTGAACGAGACCTATGCACATCTAAAAGAAAGTGAAGAGGGCCGGTTGTCTGTGGTGCTGGAATCGCCCACGCCGGACCTGACCGGATACGAGCGTTCGTTCGATGGTAAGTCCTGGGAAGCGTCGGATGAATTGTTCGAGTGGAACCCATCGCGTGAGGGGACGACACTCTCGGTCCGGTCGGCGAATCGCTCTGGCCGACACGGCGTGACCAGTACGGTCGAGGTTTCCGCCGATGGATGAGCAGGAGGTCCGAGAGATTCGGCAGGCGTTCCCGGCCCTGGACACGTTTGTCTGGTTTCAGAATGGCGGTGTGAGTATTACGCCTCGTCCCGTCGCAGACTACCACCTCGCGTTGATGGCCGAGTTGCGGGATCGAGGACCGATGCACATCGCGTATCCGGAAGAGGAGTATCCTCGGCGGACAGCGACAATCGATCGGGTCTCGCGGTTCTTCCGCGCACAGCCAACGCAGGTCGCGCTGATGCGTGGCGTCAGCGAAGCCTTTCAGACTGTTATCCGAGGGATTGACTGGCAGGCCGGCGATCAGATTCTGATTACGGATGAAGAAGAAGCAGCGATTTATCTAGCGTCCCTGCACCTAAGGGATCGACACGGGGTCGAGGTTATTACCGTTCCCGTTAAGGGAACTTCAGAGCGTCAGGCAGTCGCGTTTGCCGACGCGATGACGGATCGTACCCGCCTTGTCGCGTTCAGTCATATCACGACGGATATCGGTGCGCGAATGCGGGCCGAAGCCATCTGTCGAGCGGCCAGGGAGCGGGACATCCTGTCCTTTGTCGATTGCGCGCATTCCGGAGGCTTGTGGCCGATTGATCTCAACAAAATGGGGTGCGACTTCGCCGGTGTGCTCTCCTACAAGTGGATGTATGCACCATACGCGTCCGGTTTCTTGTTCGTTCGTGACCCGGACGCGTCGTTGATCGAGGTGACATACGCCGGTGGTCGATCGGAGTCGAAGCTGGATTGGCACACAGGGGAGTTCGCGTTTAAGCCGGGCGCCGAGCGATTCCAGTTCGGGCCGTGGTCGTGGCCGCTTGTTCACGCCTGGGCGAGAGGGCTCGACTTTCTCGAAGAAGTCGGTGTAAACCGAATATGGGATCGGACGTGTGTGCTGACGGATCGGTTGAAGGACGGGGTCGAGGCATCTACACGTCTGGATCTGCATACACCACGTTCTAGTGACGACTCGGCTGCATTGGTCAGTTTTGGTGTAGAGGGTGCGACTCCGGAGGAGACGCGGGATCGGTTGCGGGGTCGATTCAGCATCGTGATCAAAGCCGTGTATGCGGCGCGGAAGGGGATGCGGGCGAGTTGTCCGTTTTTTCTGTTGGAGGAGGAGGTCGACTTTCTGTTGGAGAAGCTTGGAGATGTGCTAGGAGAGTAAAGGACTGGTTCCAAGTTTGTGAGTCAAAGTCAGAAGAAGACCACCCCTCGACTCCGCTCGGGAAAGGCTCTATACACGCTTGCCACAGTGAACACAGGGGACGAAAGGGAAAACCAGAACCCTTAAGGATTATGAGGACACAGGGCACTAATGTGTGGTGCGTACGGGAGTAAAACAGGGTCTTGGCATCAGAGACGAATGACGGCACCGTGAACGAGGTGAAAGCCTGCCGGATGGTGAAGTACCTGTTTGTCGGCAAAGCGGATGAGATGGTCGCGGCCGGAGGCCGCTCCTACGATTTTGGATCGATTGATTCGGAGGTAGATGAATGTCAGACGTGAAGATTGTTGTACCGGGTGATGAACCGCCGCAGATACAAGGCTCGCCGCATCTGGATCGGCTGGCGGGTAAGGGTGAGGTGGTGATCCATACGGATCGGCCGAAAGATGTGGCGGAGAAGGTGGAGCGTGTTCAAGGGGCGGAGGTCATCATGAATACGCGTGGGGCTGTAACGTGGGGCGAGGAGGAGTTCGCGCAGTTGCCTGATCTGAAGATGATCACGTCGTGCTCGATCGGGACGGATATGTTCGATCTGGAAGCGGCGAAAGCACACGGGATCGTGATCTGTAATCAGCCGGGGCGTACAGCGCCCGTTGTGGCTGAGCATATGTTCGGGCTGATGTTCGCGGTGTCGAAGCGGGCAGCCTACCTGACGGCGGAGATGAAGAAGGGTGGATGGCCACGGATTGACAGTGTGATGCTTCAGGGAAAGACGCTGGGGATCGTTGGCACAGGAGCGATCGGCGCGGAGATGGCACGGTTGGGTAATGCCATCGGGATGGAGGTGATTGCGTGGACCTACAATCCGTCGGATGAGCGAGCGAAGGCGATGAGGGTGACGTTCAAGTCGCTCGACGACGTGTTGAGTGGGTCGGATGTCGTGAGCGTGCACGTGAAGTTGACGCGCGAGAGCACGGGGCTGATGGGAAAAGACCAGTTCGCGAAGATGAAGCCGAACAGCATCTTCCTCAACGGGGCGCGAGGTGCGGTTGTGGATACGGATGCGCTCGTTGAGGCGCTGAATTCGGGGCATCTGATGGGTGCGGGCATCGACGTGTTCCAGGAGGAGCCGACGCCGGCGGATCATCCGTTGTTCGGGTGCGATCACGTGGTGCTGACGCCGCATAGTGCGGATATGACGCCGGAAGGGGTGGATCTACTGAATGGGGGGGCGGTGGACAATGTTCTGGCGTACTTGGCGGGGGAGCCTCACAATCGGGTGAGCTAGAGGCGAGTTCAGAGTGACGAGTAGTGAGTGTTTAGGTAGCCCTCACCCGTTTCGCGGTGTCCGCGAAACTGCCCTCTTCCGCTGGCAGGAGAGGGTTCTGCTTTATAATCGTATCAGTGACCTGTACCGCTCAGGCTTTAGAGGATGGCTGTGAGCGTGAAGATTGGTGGAGAGAAGTCGGGCTTCTCACGAGTGCCAAGCTTTGCGGCCGTGTGTGCGGTTCTGCTGTTCGCCCCGTTGTTGAGAAGTCGGTCGGTGACGGATTTCGTGCGGATCCAGTGAAGGCCGGTGTGAGCGGACACCCATACGGTGGTTGTGGTGCTGAGGCTTGGGTCCAATCTGATCGACCGAATCCAGTTGAGGACGTTCCAGTATCTGTTGCATGCCTTCGAGCGAGGGATCCCGCCGGTTCCCTATGCAAATCTGCAGGATGTGGTGGGGTTCGACTCACTGAAAGGGATTCGGGAGAACGACCCAGTGATCGCCGGCGTGTTGCGGGGCATCGGTCGCCCGGTCATCCTGTTGACACACAGGAAGGGGGAACTGGATGCGCTGCACGCACTGGCCTTGGAACCTGCTCTGTGTGAGCGCATAGCCGTGTGGGTGTCTTTGCGGGGGCCCCTTTGGCGGGTCTCCTGTGGCGGGTGATCCGCAGGGCCTGCCGGGACGACTGCGTGAGGCGATGGCCGATCTGTCCTCCAGTACTCGCGACCGTTACAATGCTTCGCATCGTGCGTCTCACCTGGACGTCACAAAGCGCATTCCCGTCCGTAGTTGCTACACCTCCCTACGACCTCACGTCTTCCATCTATCCGCTGGATCTTCTGTATGCGCGAATGCAGGAAGACGGGTGCCTTCCGACGGGTTGGTTCCAGAGCATTTGACGCGCTTGCCCGGCAGGCGCACACGTTCGCCTTCAGGACGGGCATCACGCCGATCCGGTTTTGCCCGCACTGTCAGGTCAGATGTGGTCGACGGAGGACCGGATCCATCTGGTCCTTGCTCACGTGGACTCGGCGTTCGTCTATTGTAACCAACCGACGCGATAGGCCTGTTTTACCAACACGGCAGGTCGTTCCCTTGGTAGTGTGAAGGTTTTTCCCGCCTGAATCGCCCCCCTCGCACCACAACCGCATATATCCGCGCTTTTCAGGTCTACCCACTATCGGCACGCACCTTGCGTTAGGAGAGGGTGACTATTGAATGTCCCACATTAGTAGAAGCAAAGGACCACCCCGATGGCTGTTACACAGAGTGTCACCCTTGCCCGCTCCGCCCAGGGCTTTAAGCCCGTGTCAGGAGGCATCTTCGATGCCTTCGAAATCAGCGGAAGCGGACTTTCCGCCCAGCGTCGGAAGCTAAACGCGATATCGAGCAATATCGCGAATGTAGACACGACGCGGACGGAAGAAGGCGGCCCCTACAAGCGGAAGCGGGTCGTCGCGATCGAGTCTCCGTTCAAGCAGCGATTTAACGATCTCTTTAACGAACGGAACGCTAATCTGTCGGCAACCCATTCGAACCATATGCCCGCAGGACCCCAGGCTCGCGCGGAAGAGTTACTGGGGGCAGGTGTCGAGACGGTTGAGATCAGAGAAGAGCCCGTCGAGCCCCGCTTGGTCTACGATCCGGCACATCCGGACGCCCGTGAAGACGGTTACGTTGTTTATCCCGACATCGATGTCGTCACCGAGATGGTCGATATGATCACGGCATCACGTGCGTATGAAGCGAATGTGACCGCGATGAACGCATCGAAAGATATGGTCCAAAGAGCACTGGAGATCTAGCTCCCCACGAGACTGTTTCTCCCTCTGCAGTAGAAGTTCCTCGTAGCAAACCGAATCTTCCCCGATTCGGTCACTCCGAAAAAGCCCTCGGCGAATCCCGTCGCCGAGGGCTTTTACTTTTTCCGTATAGATCCGCATAGATATGTGTTGGGACACCGAGCCGGATGCCGCTCCTACGAGTCGAGGTAGCCCTGAGCTTTCAGCAGTTCGGCCATCAGGATGGCGCCGCCGGCGGCACCACGGACGGTGTTGTGGCTGAGGGCGATGAACTTGTAGTCGAACACGTTGTCATCCCGTAGCCGACCGATGGTGACGCCCATTCCGTTTCCGAAATCGCGATCCAGGCGGGTCTGCGGGCGATCATCCTCCTCCCGATACACGACGAACGGAGTCGGTGAAGAGGGGAGACCCTCAGCCTTCTTGCTCCATTGAAAGCTGTTCCACCGGGCGATCACCTCGTCACGCGGTGGCTTCTTCTCGAAGGAGACCGAGGTAGCGGCAAGGTGACCGTCCGTCACCGGTACGCGCACGCACTGGGCGGAAATTTCCGGAGTGTCTGCCTTGACGATGGCCCCGTTCTCTATTCGGCCCCAGATCTTGAGCGGCTCGTCCATACTCTTCTCTTCCTCGCCGCCGATGAAGGGGATGACGTTGTCCGCCATTTCAGGATACGTCTCAGGCGTCTTGCCTGCGCCCGAAAGTGCCTGATAGGTGCAGACGGATGCGCGTGTCGGGCCGAAGTCCCAGAGCGCCTGGAATGCTGGGACGTAGGGCTGAATCGAGCAGTTCGGCTTTACGGACACGAAGCCGCGTGACGTGCCCAGTCGTCTGCGCTGTGCTGGGATGATGTCCGCGTGATCTGGGTTGATCTCCGGGATAATCATCGGTACGTCGGGTGTCCACCGGTGCGCGGAGTTGTTGGAAACTACAGCGGTCTCCTTCAGCGCGTAGGCGTCCTCGAGATTGCGGATCTCTTCCTTGTCCATATCGAGAGCGGAACAGACGAAGTCGACGTTCTCGACTATCTTGTCGATGTCGGTCACCTTCCGGACCGTCAGGTCTGCGACGTTGGCCGGAATCTCGACGTCAGACTGCGACCACCGCCCCTCGACTGCTTCGCGATACGACTTGCCGGCGGACCGAGGACTCGCGGCGACCTCGACAGGTTCGAACCAGGGATGATCGGCCAGGATGGTGATGAACCGTTGGCCCACCATCCCGGTCGCACCCAGCACACCTACCTTCAACTTGCTCATCTCTGCTCCTCTCGAACCTGACCTTAGAGGTTTCGTCCTGCCACAAAAAAACCGACGCTGCCAGGGCAAGGCACGTCGGTCGAGTCTCATCCACATTGAGCGACCACAAGAGAGCGCCCCACAGCCGCTTTGGCTGTGACAGTCCAGGAGATATTATCTCGCTGGCCCAGCAGCATCCGCTGGCAGAGCGAACGCGACTTCGGCAAGCCATCCCTTTCTCGGCCTCGTCTCGGACCTGCCGTCCACGAGGGCGATACTGATGATCGTTTGCGCCTCTACCCTTGCACTGCCAGAGATTAAACCAAAACGCGGGTTTTGTGTCAACTTTTTTGGGATTCAAAGGCGGGATACACTAAGGCACAAAGGCACGAAAAACCTGCAGCACGAAGTCTCGAAGAAGCGAAGAAAACCAGAGGCCAGGGAAGGATCGGAGGGTGGCCGAATCGAAGGTCGCCCCCGCGGCACGCGAGGAGGTCGCACATTGTCGGAACGCCCGACCCTAAGTCTTTCTTGGTGTGCTTGGTGTCGTTGGTAGTTAGTATGGTTGTGAGGAGGAGGATCTATGAATGTGATCGTAATCTGTTGCGATACGTTTCGAGCGGATATCGTGGGGGAGGGTAAGAAGCGACACCTGTAGAGGCGCTCGGTGAGTTGCTGGCGTTGAGGGACCGGCGGTTGGCGGATGTGGTTGGAGTGCGACTGGTGGCGTTTGATCAGTATGTGCAGCGACACGTGGCGCGGTCGATGCGGACGTTTTTGGGGTAGGAATCCCTTCGTTCCCATGCTCCGGCTTGGCAGGCGCCCCAGGGAACGAGGTTTGCCGGAGGGTCTATGGGGAAGATCAGGCAGTCGTTTTGTTATCCGTGTTTTATGCGGGGTGAAGGTGTGATGCTCGAGGGGTTGGTCAAGGCGGCCGCCGAGATAGGGTATGCGGG
>MDTE01193346.1_pt1 | contig 26538 bp, 21 predicted proteins | sample 811231 | NCBI WGS metagenome assembly MDTE01 (sample SAMN05326651, study PRJNA326480) | marine metagenome | isolation source: seawater | place: Indian Ocean: Red Sea | collected 2010
ACACATTCTTAAAACTCACTGGATTTTCCAGCTCCTTCCTGAGACTACCTATCTTGCTTTTCAATTTAGCGATTGAATCGCACCCCAACGCAGTCATTCCCCGAGTAAACTCTTGCTTCGTGTACCTTCCCATGCTCTCGGCCCCCATCTTCAGTGACAGGACGAGAGTCACCGGATCGAAAGGATCGACACCTAAATCTTCGCACAGCCTGATGATACCCTCGGCCTCCAATCGTTCATCGCTCTCATCGTCCCGAACCTTGTACGCATCGAAGAGAGCATTAATACCAGCCTCATTCGTGGAAGACTTGTTGGAACTTCTTGACCGTAAAGAATAAAAGTAAAGCTCGAACGCAGACTCTATATCCCACGACGCGTCTCGGAGCGCCTGCAGTGAGATCACCTCGTCGTTCGTTTCCGCGACATCCATGAATCGGCGTAAAGTCGCCTTCTGATTCCTGTTGAGCTTATTCTGTTATCGACGAAAAAGACGGTCAGTGTTCAAGTTCGGAGAGTTTGCTCGGCTCGCGGGATTCCACCATGACTAATCCTGCGCGGAAACCAGCGCAAGGCATACCATTGCTGTAGATCTATTACTCGCGCACGCTTGAGTGGATGTTATCGAGGAGTGCGCGCGGAAATATGAGGCGATCTTCACGTCACTCGTGGGGTGGCTGACCGAGAACCTGCACTTGCATGCGTCATGGGAGTGCGAGATGGAGCCCTGGAGTGAGCAGTTCTACTGATTCTCTTACGGAAAAAAACATTGAAATTTACGACTACAAAGTTGCGTAGCTATTTCATTTTTTATGACTAGGGGATAGACTGCGTTTGTTGCGGAACAGCTGTAATAATTTCGAGTTTTCGTTGCAAGTATGCCGCTCCAATAAGGAAGAGCGTGCACATAGCAAACATGGCAGAGAGAGGGAACAATGCCACGTTGTACAAGACGATGCACACGAACAAGTTGAGAGGAATTCTGAAGCAGTTCATGACGGTACTTCTAATGTCCTCTGGAACGTACGTTGCGCGCATCTTCATCATACTCGGCCAGAAAATTCCAACTAAACCCTCAAAGACGAGGAATCCAAGCATGATTATCTGACCTTCCAATGTGATTGAGTTACCAGCGGTTTGCGGAAACGGTAACATGTTGACGAAGATGGGTAACGAAAGTGAGGCAGCAGACGCTAAGAACACATATTGCATGTATTTCTCCGGGCGCAAATCCTTTTCCGCAAGAAGTTGTCCTGCAATAGATGAACCAATCATGCACGCAACCATCATGGTAGCGAAAATCATTCCGTGCGGAATTATTTCTTCGTTCGGGCTCAGAGCAGGCGTCCATAAAAATACGAATGAATACATCGCGGCCTCGAACAGAGACTGCATGGCTCCAAGATAAAGCACCTTCTTATCATTGAAGATGGCATTCGAGGCCGCACGGAAACTCGCTTCAAGGGAAGCGTTTTCAGTAGCATCACCTTTATTTTCAGTCCAAGTAGATGCGATGATGGCACCGCCGATTGCCAGGAACGTTGCGGCAGCGTCAAAGGGCGCCACGGGTCCAAGACCCATGTCCGTCACCAAGTAGTTGGCCAATAAGCCCGCTATGATCGAAACCAAGCCATTACCGATGAAGATAGCTTTTGAAAACGTTCCATTCAGCCAGTCCGAATCGTAGTTGCGAGCGAAGTGCTCAGAAACTAGCCACGACTCAAACGCGGTGAACAGGAGCGACGTAGCGATTCCACCAAAGAAACGGCCCAGCATGAGTACACCGTAGTCGCTCCAGTGTTTCGTGATGTACGAGGCGATGTAAGTGGCCACATAAGTGAGAGCTGCGCGCTTACGTCCGTATCTATCCGCTAAACTCCCCACGATTGTCCCAAAAATCATACTGGCTCCGAATCCCGCGATGAACAGTTTCCCGATGTCTCCCGTGGAGTAGCCGTAGTGTTTATACAGCGCGTACACGTACGGTCCTTGCAACCAATCACCAGCCATCATCAACGCGTACACCACCAAGTAATTATTTCGGAACGCCAAGAAATTGGCCGGTAAGTGTGCAGCCTTCCCACTCATCCGTTTCTTTCGAAGTTCCATCGTCGCGCACGCGCACGCGAGCGCGCAAAACGTGACGACGTAGAACGCCTCCATGTCGATCGACGACGCGAACTCGACGACGCGAACTCGACGCGCGCACCGCCCGCTCCTCTCGGACGCGCCGCGCCTATCTCTCACGCGCACTCGACGACCGCGCGCGCGACGACGACGACGCGGACGCGACGCTCCGGACGCATCCGAAATCCATCCGTCCGGTCGGGGCGAGGGCACGCACGACGCGGGCGCTCGCGCGAGATTTGGCTCGAGATCTCCGCGTGGCGAGGGGACGCGTGCGATTGGGGGGATGATAGCGTAAAAACAGTGAGAGTACGATACACGCGCGCGATGCGAAAAAAAAGCGCCAATCGTAAAACCCGACCGGACGCTCGGCGTGCTCGAGGCGCTCGAGGCGCGCGCGCGACGGGGCGAGGCGAACGCGAGGCGAGGGGGACGGTACAACGTGACGTCGATCCGAAACGAACATGATGCAATCTTTGACGCACAACGCGACCGCGCTGAGGTGCGCGACGCGATCGCGCGTGTGCGCGCCCGAGCTCGATGACGCGAAGACTCGCGCGAGCGCTCGAGGCGGGTCGGGCTCGCCCGTTTTATCCATTCGGGGAATGCTCGGCGCGAGGCGCCGCCCGAGGGGAGATTGTCGCCCGTCGAACGCGATACTGACGAAGATGATTTTTTGCCGTCGCGCAGAGCCCCGATCGCGATCCGCCGCACGCGCACGTCCAGGTAAGTCGACGCTTCGCTCGCCAGGGTCGATAAGGTCGCGAAAAGTATCTCGCGCGAGGTCTTGCGGAACGATCGCGCGTCGGGACGCGAGATGGCGCGAGAACGCGCGCGAGTGCGGACGCAGGAAGGATTTGGGATTACGTTGGGACGAAATCCGCCGTCCGCCGCCCGGCACAGATTCGCGAAGCGACGGTTCACGCGCGTGGTGGTCCGATCTCGAGGTGTCTTGGAGCTGGTGCAACGCGGCGTCGCTCGCGAGAGGGCACTGTTGGATTTGAAGGATTACGTCGCGCCACGAACGATGAAATAGAGCGAGATGACTGACGGTTGCGATGTATTGTTTGTTTTATCTTTATTTGCAGAGGTGTCGTCGCCACGGCCACCACTGAACGCAAGGCTGCCCCGCTCGAAACCGGCGGTACGCTCAAGGGTGACAAGGCGTACGGCAAGGCCGCGGGCGCCGCTGCCATGACTGGTGCGATCTTCTCTGGCGAACAGTCTGCGTGGAAAGATCCGCGATGGGTGAACGGTAACTGGGATCTCGAACAGTTCAAGAATGCGGAAGGCGAAGTCGACTGGGATGCTGTCATCGACGCCGAAGTCGTGCACCGTAAGATGTTGGAGGATCGTCCGGCTGTGTATGATGAAGATGGACTTTTCGACACGTCCGTTGTGCCGTGGCACGTGTGGATGCGCCGTTTCCACCTTCCGGAGGCGGAAAAGGCGAACGGTCGCGCCGCAATGGTTGGCTATGCCTGCGCGTACCTCATCGACGCTGCGGGCGGTGCTGGCCTCGTCGACTTGCACAACTCCTTCTTGGGCAAGACGGCCATCTTCGCCACCATCATCTTCGTCACCCTCATTCGTTCTCTCGGCGATCTCGATACGTTGAAGGATCTTGCTGAAGAGGCTACTTTCTACGACAAGCAATGGAATGAGTCTTGGGAAAACGCTGAGCGTCCGTCTGAGTCGGAATAAATGCTTCAACAGACAAAAGTTCTTTCTTTCTTAGGTATCGTAGCTGGCTTGCTGTATGAAAATTCATCGAGCGGAAACTCTTAGTGAATTTTATACCAATTTATCATCATAAATTTACATCCATCCCCCACTCAAGTAAAGTAAAGCAAGTACATCGTCGCCGCGGTAAAGTTCTTTCACTGAGACAGTCGCCAAACACGCCCTCTCGCGCACCTGAACTCGAATGCGCGGCTGCCCCTGGACCCAGGTATGAATCCCCTTTTGCCGTAGGCTGATGCTCAGCGGCGCGCGTTTTCGAATCGACGTGCGACCGCCAGCGAGACAGTCCCCTCCCCAATTGAACGAATCGGCTAGGCTACGTTCATCGACTCGTGGGTCGAGACGCACGCTGAAAATGTCCAGCCATACCGTTGATACCACCATAGATTCTGCATCATTCACACCGAGGGACGCAGTGGCCAACTTAGAGGAGCGCATGAGAGAGGGCGTGCAGTATCCTCAGCTTAGAGGATTGGTCGCTGATTGGCTAGAGAGAGCTTCACAGCCAGCACAGTTTGTGACAGAATGTATCAAACTGATCCACGAGAAAATCTCAAAGGATCCAAACAATTGTAGCACTGAGGGCGATGCAAATACGTGGGTGGCTGTTTTCTTGCTGCTGGACTGCCTTCGTGGTGTACCGGTTGCGTGGGAGGAATGTAACCGAAAGAGTTTTAGAGCTACAATGAAAAGTGGCGTCGTGTTATGTGCCCAGTCGCGTGCAAAAATAGGTTCATTTATTCGTTCTATAATTGATTCGCCGAATACGACTGTTCCGGCCCGTGTGACGGTCAGAGTGATAGAGACCTACGGCCTCGAGTTGGAGGATTTGCAGTTTGCGAGTAGCGACAAAGCGCACTCTCTGATAGAACTAACAAGGAAACTGATCTCCGAAACCAAATACAATTTGGCGATCTCTCTGGTCCTCCATTTCAGTCTAATGGATTTTGTTAAGATCGAAACGTTACAACTTCTTGCGCAGGGAAATGAATTTGCTCTCGCCTTGGAGCTTCTCGAACATGTTTCCGATCCGGAGCTTACCCACGCGTGGATCAAATACTGCATCAAGGAGGGCACAAAAAGTCATGCAGCGTTGCGTCAAGCGCATAAAGCATGTACCACCTTTCGATTAGAAACAGAATATCCAGAAGTTCGCTCACAATACTTCAAGTCAACGATTAGTCGAATGATTGGTAAAGGCCAGTTCGAGGCCGCACTCTCCCACGCCGGGAGCGACGTTGACCTCCAGCGATGGGTGATAGAAAGCCTCGCTTCGATTGAAGAATTTGAATACGCTTTTCAATACTCTGATAGATGTGGCTTGGATTTTAGCTGCGATCCCTTAGAGTTAGAAAAAGTCATAGCTCGAAGGCGTGCGACGTTTTTCCAGCTTCCCACTCACCTGGATGATTGCATTGTCTTCGTCGATGACAAAGCAAGTTTACTACACGCGATGGACCGTTTTCTGGCTAATGAATCAATCATTGGTTTGGACACTGAATGGGGTGCGGCAGTTGGTAAGGGTGCAAATCAAGGAGAGACAGCTCGGGTGGCGACATTGCAACTCGCCACGCAAAGTGGGGTAGCAATCCTGGATATTCCTGCACTCGTAGAAAACTTTCCAGAGGCGTTAGAAGAAACTGTGGGAAGAATACTCGAGGCTAAAGACGTGCTGAAACTAGGTTTTGCGGTACAAGAAGACCTACATCGACTTGCCATGTGTCATTCTTCCTTTAATACTGTGAATAATGTCGCCGACTTGCAATCCTTGTGGAAGTGTGGTGTCTTGGCTGCGCGTTCCAACGGACCGTCTACGAACTATCCGTGGTCGACGCGAGAAGAGCTCGCGCGCTACCAGCCAATCAGTCTGTCAACGTTGGTAGCCACAGTGCTCGGTAAACCTCTGGACAAGACGATGAGAATGTCTAACTGGAGCCAGCGCCCTTTATCCGCTTCACAAATTTTGTACGCAGCCCTCGACGCTTGGACGCTCGTGGAGATTCATCAATCGCTCCAAACGCACGGCGAATACGCGCATTTGCTGGCCGAGGCGCGGAGATCGTACAATTCGACTCGTTGATTTTTTATATTCTCGGGCCATGCAGTAGAGTCGCCATCTACATATAGATCCTATTCACCGCGTCAACGATGACGTCTTCCCCTCTCTTCCCCTCTCTCTCTCTCTTTCTCTCGGCGCTCGCCTCTGCCGACTGACGCGTCTTCTCGTCTCGTCACACCTCGACCCGCCGCCGGCCCGGGGCGACGCGCCTCGATGACGACACCGAGCGCGACGTCGCTCGAGCGAGGCGAGGGAGGCGAGGCGTCGCTCGAGCGAGGTGACGCGGTCGCGAGCGAGGCGGAGGCGTTCGCGCGAGAGACGGCGCGCGCGGTGGGCGAGTATTGGTTTCCGAGCGGGGCGCAGACGCTCGACGATGCGTATAAACGCAAGTGGTTCGCGTCGAGCGATGCGATGAGGATGGCGGACGAAGAGATACGGTCGACGTTTGGAGAAGCGCTGCGTCGCGTGGAGCGCGCGATGGAGGGAGAGGAGGTGGATCGAGAGAGGGTGGCGCGCGCGTACGCGAGTTGGTTGCGCGCGCCGTCGACGACGACGGCGCTCGTCGTCTTGTTGGATCAATTTAGTCGACATATTTATAGAGGGGACGCGCGTCGAGACGCGAAAGTGGAGAGAAACGATCGTATCGCGACGGTTCTGGTCGAGGATGTGTTGGAAAATAAGCGCGCGTGGTTCGATGAGCTCACGACGCCGGAGCAAGTGTTCACGCTCATGCCGTTTCGCCACACGCAAAAGACGTGCCCGCGACTGCTGCGATGCCTGGACGTGATTGACGAATGTGCAAAGACGCAAAATGAAAACAAGGCTCTATTAGAACGTTTTCGCAGGACGACGTTGAGATGCTATCAGGATTTACAGGGCAAACAGCACAAGGCGGGGGATAATATTTTGGAGCGCGCAGAGTTCACGCCGACAGAGGAAGCCATGGCGGCGATGTCCTCGCATTCGCTCTATAAGACAGTGGAGGCGTTCATGCGCAGCAGAATGAGCGAGTTCGGTAACACCATAGCGGTTTCGCTGAGTGGAGGAGTTGATTCCATGGTACTAGCCTACATCTTAAAGCATCAAGGTTTCGACGTCGTGACGCTGCACATTGACTACAAGAACAGACCAGAGAGCACGGAGGAGGCAGACTTTGTCGATGATTGGAGTGTGAGACACGGTATGAAGTTTGAACGATGTGTAGTGGACCAGATACGGCGCGGGGTTACTCCGAGAGAGCAATACGAGATAGAATCGAGGAAAATACGCTACGGTTTCTACAAGAGGAGTGCGGATGCGCACAATTTCCCTGCCGTCTTACTCGGGCATCACCACGGGGATGTACAGGAAAATATTATCACAAATCTAATGCGGGGTGCGAATTTACTGTCAGTAAATGGGATGTCAGAAGAAGGAATCGTCGAAGGTGTTCGTATCTGGCGCCCGATGCTTCCCCACGTGAAAGATGATGTGCTCGATTTCGCGCACACGTACGGGGTGCCGTACTTTTTAGATTCAACACCGACTTGGAGTACGCGGGGTAAGCTCAGAAATCAGCTCGTACCATTGCTCGAGGACATGTTTGGGGATGGATTTCTGAGGAATGTTACCATGATTGGTGAAAACAGCGACGAACTTCGCGAAATGGTGGACAATGCACTCTTCAAACCGTTTTGGGATGCGACGAGGGTGAGCGACGTCGGCTGTTACGTTGACTGCACGCCTTTCATATCTCAGCCCATCTTCTTCTGGAAGCAGGTGATTCGGGAGACTTGTCACGGTCTCGGAGCGAGCATGATAAAAGATCGGTCCGTGCGCATGTTGATGGCTCGAATAAAGCGGGAAAGATCGACCAAAGATGGATGGTTGTGTCTAAAAAAGGAAAACGCAACTTTCGTTCAGGGCAACACGTTCGCCATGTTCACATCCGAATTCATGCCCAGATCGCCTGAAATTGTGCCAGGAATGTCGATTACTTTAGATTCTGCTGAAAAGTCCTTCGAAATCGGTAATTGGCAAGTCACACTCGAGGTGGTACCGAACACGAGCACGGATGGAGGAGATTCGTCACCTCTGAAAGCTCCAGCAATTTCTGTATGGGACGTTCTTGAAAACGACATATCGTACTGCATCTCATGCAAAGAGCTACCAGCTCTATATGTCATAGATCCAGAGATGCGGTTCCCTCCGACGCAGAATCTTGACACATTGGTGAAGAACGCACTGCCTCTCGTCGTACCTTCAGAGTTGAGCTCTGTTCACCTGCCGAAAGAGAGTCGACCGCCGCGCAAATTCCGTCGTTGGGATTTGCCAGCACTCGAGTCACCGACTTGCGTCAGGGTGACTCTTAAGTTTAGACGCACCAAACTCTTCGTCGTGGCCCCGGTGAACGACGAGTGAGCCTCCAGTGTAACAACAGAACAAAGAGAAATAGTTAATCTCCCGTGTGCGGCCCTTTGAGAGAAACCTGCCACGTGTTCGATCCCGAATCGATATTTGAGAACGCCCTCAACCGATCCAACCCATCTCTCGCCATCGCCAGTCTTCGAGCGATCTCCGCGTCGTCCGTCAACTCGCGCGCTTCGCGAAACTCGAGTTTAATTTCTTCGGCGATGGCCGTCCTGTTCTTGCTCGGGAAACGGAGCGCAGAACGAAGTATGGCGCGATACAGATGAAGCGTCGATGATGTCATGTCCACAGCGGGCCGTCCACGATGTCGCGATCGGTGGATTTTTCGCCCTTCCGAGGACTGAGGTTGGTGAGCGGGACGAAGACTGACGGAAAATGATGAAAAACGCCTCACACCATGGCGTCCTCGTTTCGTCGCCTCGCTCTCGCGGGAGGTGCGAGCGCGAGCGCCGCCCTCGGCGCGTACGTGGGAATGGAAGAGGGCGCCCAGAGATCGGTGATCTTTTGGGCGAACGCATTCCCGGTCTATCTGCAATATCGAGCGGTGCAAGCGCGAAACAGGGACGGGGTGCGTTTGGGAGTTCCGGCGTGGACGGGGCTGACACTTGATGATGACGCCGCAAACGCAGCCTACGAGGCGTTGCACGACAAGTACGCATTACCCGTGAGAGATTTAGTGTACTCTATGCGAGGTTTCTACCTGAAAAATGCACAGTTACTATCGACGAGGGACGACTTTGTCCCGCGCCAATATCTATCGTGGTGCAAGGATACGCAGGATAGCGCTCCAGCTGAGATGAAGCCAGGAGAGGCGAGAGAGATCGCGATAAGAGAGCTAGAATCAAACGGTCACGTGGATGTGTTCGATGAATGGGAGGAGAAACCCATCGGAGTTGCAAGTATTGGGCAGGTCCACAGAGCGAAACTGTCGAAAAAGTACGGTGGTCACACCGTCGTCGTGAAGGTGCAGGCACCCGGTATTGAAAGGCGTTTTCGAGCGGATATTCGCACATGTATTGACTTCTGTAGGTTGGCGATGCCCCAACACGTGCCACCATTGGAAGAGATTGAGAGACAATTCTTGACGGAGTTTGACTACTGCGCCGAAGCTGAGAACCTCGAGGAGGTCCGCTCCATTGTCATGCCCAAATGGGGTAAGAAGGTGTATATTCCCGCACCTCATAAAAGTTTGTGCACAAAAACAGTCTTAGTGATGGACGAGGTGCCTGGTAAACGTCTGGCGGATGGAATTCGCGATCAGTTTGAAGCTATAGCGCGTTACAGAGGGACCACTACAAGTAGCTTGGAGGAGCAAGAACGGCAAAAGATTGGAAGCGGCAGTTTGACAACACCGGACGTGAAACAAGCGGCAGAGCGAACGAAAAGAGTAAATACGCTACTTCAGGTTCGACATTCACTGTTGAGCCCTTTCAAGCTCGCGTACAATCTATCTCCATTTAGATTACTGACAGGTCCAGTCAGTCGACGACCACCGCCCCCGCTCATCAATTTAGGTGCTCTTCTTCAAACTTTAGTCGACGTGCACGCTTATGAAATTTTCGAAATTGGTGTTTTCAATGGTGACCCACACCCTGGCAACATCGTACTCATGCCAGATGGTAGGCTCGGGCTGATTGACTACGGACAAGTGAAACGCATCGATGAGGATGCTCGCCGAGTGTACGCCAAGCTCATATTAGCCGTAGCCGAGGGCGACGTTGACGAGTGCCACCGATTAGTTCAGTCAGAGAAACCCGAAGGGTTTGGTGCGAAGAGTAAGAATTCAGATCCAAATGTCAGCTTCAAACTCGCGACGTTTTGGAACGACCGAGACACCCCAGACGTCACCGAAGGGCTCAATTTGCAGGAGTTTTTAGACGAGATGCAGTCACGAGATCCAGTCATCAAAGCACCTGACGAGATGGTGATGATCGCTCGCGTTTCAGTATTATTGAGGGGTATGGGTAACGCTTTCAACATCAGACTCCGAATGGCGGATGCATGGCGTGTAGATGCGGAAAAATTGTTGACGAGAACCGACCCCGAGTACTTTCTTCTAGCAAAAAAATGAATCGACGCGCTAGATCGCGTGATAGTATCATAATAACTACTCAGTTGGTTTAAAGATTAAAATCCAAAGTATCTCTAACCTACTTCTTTTGCACATTCTTCAACGTCACACAGACTTCGACGACGTCATCCTTGACGGTGAGAGCGACGGAGAGTGGATTACCTTTTTTACCACCCTTTTTACCCTTACCATTCTTGCCGTCCGTTTCCTCTTTCGACTTTTTCTTTCCATCCTTCACCTTCGCTACGTCCTCTTCTTCAGGAAGGCCGGCCGCTTGACGCTCCTTCTTGATTTTTCGCTTCTGCAAGAACTCCTCCTTCTTGGCTCTGATACTCTCCAGAGCGCTCGGCACGTCGGTAGCTTTCGCCACGACACTGACCTGGATCTTGGCAAAATAAGCCAAAGTATCGAACGAATGTTGAATAGTCGCGGAAGATGCCGCGTTTTTCCCACCTCTCTTATTCTTCTTCTTGTTGTATCCACCGCTGATGGAGAACATATCGTCTTCGTCGTCGCGCTTGACGAGTTTCATCCCCTCCACTCCCTTTGTCACTTCTTCAGTTGGCTTGGTCACTGCGGTGGATTGTTCATTGTTCTTCGACACGTCCCACTGGGCTAAGTAAGTGACGAGAGCATCACACGCGGAGACTTCGTCCTCAAACGGTTCGGGCGCGTTCTCCAATTCCCATTGCTTGCGGGCTTCCTCGCGCGCCTTTCTCTCTTCTTGCGAAGCCTCCCACTGAGCCTGCTTAATCTCCTTTTGTTGCGCTCGGAAAAGCTTTTCTTGCGCCCAATACTGGTCGTCAATTTTCTTTTGTTCGGCACGAAGCTTATTAATCTGCTCACGCGTAGCCTTGATCTTTTCATAGGCGGCGCTTTTCTCTTCGTTGAGCTTGGGCACGTCGGCGTTCGCGGCGTCATCCTTACTCTTCACGTCGTTCAATTTCGAGCGAATCTTCGCTTGCTCCGCCTTGATAGAGTTGATCTCCGCATCTTTTGCTCTGATGCGATCTAAACATCCCTTTCTAGTCGCGTCATGCGCGGTAATGATGGCTTGCTTTTCGGCGTATTCTCGCACGAGGTCGCGGTTTTTGTTGAGACTCTTGATCTGCTGAATCAATCTCTTTTCTTCGGCGAGCGGCATCGTCTCGTGCGCCAACTTTGAGTCAATTCTCCGAATTTCCTTGTCGATAGATTCATCGGTGAGGAATTTCGTCGTCGAACGCATCGCGTTCGCCTCGGCCCGAACGTGATCTCGTTTCTCGTCGCTCGCCCGCAACTCCTCGCGGATCGCGTCCCGCTGCGCGATCTTCTCGTTCGCGATCGCGTTCAACGCCTTGACCTTTTCCAACAGCGGCGCATTCGCCGTCGAACTCGCCTTTCTCCTGTCTCTCTTCGCGTTCACGATCGCCTTAATCTCCGTGATCCGCGCCTGATGCCCATCGGTAATGGCCGAGAGTTTCGAGATCTCAGCCTCGAACGACGCGCGGTTCGGCTTGAGCGGTCGCGCGATTCGCTTCTTCGGCGCCTCCGTCTCGACGGTGGACGCCGTCGTCAACACGCTCTCCGGAGATTCGCTCCGCACCGCCGTCTCACCGTCCACCATCGCCTTCAATCGACTCGATTGTGTCGCCGACGGTGGGACGACGCGCGCGACGAGGCGCGGCGACCGACCGTGTTCGAAAAAAAATAAAAATAAAAAAAATTCGATATAGGTTTATGTTTCCTAAAGTAAGGGGAACGCCGAGAATCGAACTCGGGACCTCCTCGAGACTTGCGGACGGACGTGCGCGCCTCGAGTCACGTGCGGTATGAGTTGTGAATCGTCGCATTGTGTTTCGCGACTCGTTCGAAGAGCACCCAAACGAGGAATCATACCACTAGACCACATTCCCTTTCCTTGTGTACATACACATAGGTGTTTCATACGTACAGTATGGATACGCTACGATAATAAGCGAGAGTGTATCATTCACATCGTCCACATAGATGTACCGGTAAATGTTACGGGCGCGTCTCGCTCGCGTTCGATTCCCCCGGCCATCGCGCCCGCGGGGACGACCGCGAGACCTCGTCGTCGGGACTCGTCTCCGTCGGTCGGTCGCGTCGCGTCTCGTCGCGTCGTCTCGTCTCGTCTCGTGCGCGCGTTCGCGCGTTCGCCCGCGCGCGCGGTCCCTCGGTCGGCGTCGCGATGGGTGTCGAGGACGAGGACGGGGACGAGGACGTCGTCGACGTCTACGCGACGACGAGGCGGACGAGGACGGGGTCGAGGAGGTCGACGACGACGAGCACGACGTCTTCGTCGCCGTCTCGAGGGGGCGCGCGCGCGGGAGGGAGGCGGAAGGAGTCGGAGACGGGGGCGGAGGACGCGGCGCGGTCGTTGATGCTCAAGGTTGTGCGAGAACAGCGCGCGCTCTTGCGAGAGGAGCGCGCGCGTGGGGACGAGGCGGAGGGTGAATTGAGTCACGTCACGGCGCAGGCTGACGCGCTGTCGGCGAAACTGGACGATATCTCGAACATGTTCGCGACGAGGCGCGCGCGAGGGGGGGACGCGTCGAGCGTCGAGACGGCGACGTCGAATCGATTACGCATCGAAAACGAACGATTGAAGCGAGAGGTGACGGCGTTGACGCGAGAGATGCGGGAGAAGGATGAAGAGCTCGATCGGCTTCGCGCGGGAACGAGTGAATCGCAGACGGTGGTGACGAGCGAGAGCGATGCGCGTTCCGCGTCGCTCGGCGAACGAAGAAGGCTGATGCGCGAATTGGCCGAGGCACGAAAAGAAATCGCCGCCGCGAAGCAGGCGCGCGCGAAAGCGCTCGCCGAAGCGTTAGAACTCAGAAATGAATTAGAAATGGTATCGTCGGATCGATCCGAGACGATACAGGTTCCGACGGCGGATGCGGCTGTCGAAAACGGCGACGGCGCCGCGGGCTGGGCCGACGTTGACTGGCACGCGGCGTACGCCGAGATGGATTCCATCAAGGAAGAAAAGCGTAAACCAGCGAATTCCGGTGGGAGTTTAGATTCGATAAAAGAAATCGACTGGGACGCCGCGTACGCAGAGATTGAAGAAGTGCGGGCGCGTAAACGAGGCGAGCTCGGCGAACAGAATGATATTAAAATTTAATCAATCCATCTCGAGCGTCGTGAAATACTTGAGCAAATCACCCTTTTCACCTCTCGCTTCCTTGATGAGTCGTTTCAACTCACGCGGCTTCTTGATTTGGCCTTGAATTCCGATCTCATCGTCTCCCTTCGGAACGACCCAAAGAGGCCACGCGTCGCTATATCCCTTGCAAATCGCGTCCGGCTTGATGACATCCTCGTGTCCGGGCGAATTTTGATAGACGCCGTCGGGGAAACATTCGACGTAGTCAATGTATTCCATCGCTTCCTTACCGAGGAGTTCCTTTTGTTTGTTACAGTTCTCGCACCAAAAAGCGCCGTACAAACGCGCGCCAGCCTCCTTCAACTCCTTCGCGACGGCGATGGCCTCTTCCGTCGATTCTTTCTGGACCACGTACTTGGTGTACGGCACCGCGACGACCTTTTTAGCCTTTTCCTCTTTCGCGGCGATCGCGCGCAACGGCGCGAACGTCGAGACGAGCGCGGCGGTGGAGAGTCCGAGCACGGCGCGTCTATCCAACTCGGCGTCGGATGCGTCCCGCGTCGCCGCGCTGCGGACGCGAGACGCGCGCTCGCGTCGCTCGGACGCGCGGCGGGGCGCGACGCGAAGGTTCGTGGTCACTCTGGCGCGCGCGTGCATCGTTTCAGTCGCGTCGAACGTCACCGTGTGCGGTCACATCGATCGCGATCGATATCTTTCTCATCCATATCCACCCGGAGCGCGCGCGTTACAAATCCTACGTTTCGTGCGCTCGGCGAGCCAAGGGGGCGTCACGAGCTCGCGTCCGCCGTGATCTTATCTAAAATGCTTTGCACGCGATGCTTCATGACCGGTTGACCTCTCTTTGTCTTCTTTCTCATGAGATTCGTTTTATCGCGTCGCGTTCGGCGCCGCGCGTCGAGCGCGGCGGCGCGACGAGCCTTTTCCTCTAAAAATGCCTTCTTCTGCGCTTCGCGTTCCTCGCGGGCCACTCGCGCTTTCTCCCACGCCTTCTTGACCGGATCGAATTTCTTCTTCTTACCTTTGACGGTGACCCGCTCCTCGGGCGTCTCGTCGTCGTCTTCTCGTACCCGTCCTCGCGCCGCCGCCTCCTCCTCCTCCTCCTCCTCCTCGCTCTCCTCCTCCCCACCGCGTTCCTCCCGACCGCTCGTTCCCTCCCTCGCGAGCTCTGGATTATCAATCAACGCCAATCGTCGCTCGTACGCCTCGGGATCGAACGCCTCGTCGCGTTCGTACCTCCCCGTCAACTTGCGCCGCAGTCTCTCGTACTTGGCTCTTCGCGCCGCCCCCTCGGCGCGCGAACGTTTAATGCGCTCGCGCTTATCGTACGTTGACTTCCGCGCCTTGATGAATCGATCGATGGACAGCGCGTCGCGTCCGCTTCGTCGCATCTCCGTTCGACGCAGCGCGCCTCCTCGCGTCGCGTCTCCGCGCGTCGTCCCGACGCCGCCGTCGGCACGGCTGGCGTCGCGCGCCATGTCGGATGCGCGCGCGCCCGCGGCCCTCTCGGCGCGCGCTCGACGCGTCGCGCGGTCGAGGATCGACGCGCGCGGTCCCTCGACGCTCTCCGCGCGACGACCGCGACCGCTCGACCGCGCGCGGCGACGAGTGACGACGAATCGATGGATTCGGAGGCGGCGCGTGAGTGCGCGCCGCGGCGTCATCGACGCGACGGTGTCGGGAAGAGACGTCCGCGAGAGAGGATCGCGCGATGGAGTTCCCGGAGAGCGTGTCGAAAGCCTTGGACGGCGTTCGAAGCGTCGTGGACGGCGCCGCGCGCGCGAGGGAGACGGCCACGGCGCGGATAGATCGAACGAGTTCGGACGCGGCGTTCGCGCTGGCGAAGACGATCGAGACGACTCGAGAGCGCGTGAACGACTTAACGGGAACGGCCGTGGCGCACGCGGAAGCGCTCGCCGAGCGCGCGAGAGAGAGCGAAGACGAATTCTTTAAGAGGGTGAGCAAAAAGGCTGTGGAGACGGCGCGGGAGAACCCGCTGACGACGGGGGCGAGCGCCGTGGCTTTTTTGGCGCTCGCGCTTCCGGGACCGCGAGCGTTGCTTTGGCGGTCAACACTGGGGAGGTTACAGAGCGAGGAGGCACTGTTCAACGCGTGCGTTCGTAGGAGTGAAACATTAGCGCTCGACGCCGAGGCGGCGAGCGCGGAGGTACGACGGTTGGCGGACGCGGCGAGCGCGGCGGAGATTGAAATGAAACGAGGGGCGGCTAATTTACGTTCCGTGGCGAGAGAGCTGCGATCGATCGAATCGAAGACGTACGGCATGGATAACAAGGCATCGACCCTGCTCAACGATCTGCGCGTGCTCTCGGGCGAGGACGCCGCGGCGCTGCAAGAACGCGTCGCCGCCACCGTCGACGAAGTCGCCACTCATCGCAATGCCGCCCTCTCGTCCCTCAAGCGCATCTTCAAGAGCGGCATCGAGGTGTGACCGCTCTCCAAACTAGCTCTATTTGTAACACATTCGCGTAACGCTTCGTCGCGCGCGCGTCCCAGACGCCCGCCGCCGCCGCGGACAACCACACACACCGAGGAGCGCCAACACCACCCCCGGTGCGAAGTCTTTCGTTCGCGCGTGAGAAATGTAAAAGATTGTGCGCGCGCCGACGGCGCTCGATGCAGTTTTGTACGACGCGCGGTGCCATGGGGCGATTTTCACGGTTATGGGTGTCGTGCGCACGAAGCGCGCGCGCGCGCGCGCGACGGGCGGGACATCTCGACGCGCGCGTCGGTGGTCGGAGGGAGCGGAAGGAATAATGCGCGCGGTGTTCGCGGACGCGCGCGTCGCGACGAGACCGCGCGCGCCGACGCGGCGAGCGTGCGCGAGCGCGACGTCGGCCGGCGGTGATGCGCGGGCGACGACGCGTCGCGCGACGTTGATGGGTCTGGGCGCGCTTCTGTCCCCGCCGAGGCGGGCGCACGCGGCGCAAACGTATAAGCGTTCGATTCGTGAGCGCTTCGAGACGTCCATCTCGTCGGCGACGCGGGACTATTCGTTCTCTTTCCCCGACGACTGGGTCGCCGAAATCGTCAGCCTCAACGACGGCAAACTTTACGGCGTGGACACGAGGTACAGGTCGGAATCTGGAAACGGTCAATTGGCGGTTAGTGTCTTGCCCTTCGTGGGGGCGGATGGGATCAAGGAGGCGGGAACTCCGGAGGAAGTGCTCGATCGGTTCGAGGAACTGATTGGAGCGTATTGGGAGCAAAACGGATTCGGTAGTCCGGGAAGAGCGGGAGCTTTGAAAATGGCGTCTCTTTCGAATAAGATGGGTGTAGATTATTACAAGTACGAACTCGTCTCACCACACAATTTGATTTCGGCGTGCATCGTCGATGACGAATTGTATTTAATGGTCGCGAGCTGCGGCGCGAGAAGTTGGAAGAGCGCAGAGGGCGACCTTCGAGCGATTGTCGACTCCTTCACGGTGCCGGCATGAATGTACACCACTGCACTGTAATGTATCGTCAAAATATCTTTTACTGTTTCCATCATTTCCACGTGTCCGGTAATCGCTGCGATTTCGAAGTGATTTTCGTAAAGCGATGCTGCGCCAGACTTCTCTGCATAGCACGTTGCGGTCGTTCAGTTGGCATTCGAAATTGCTCCAACATTGCTGGAAACTCGGGCGGATGTCTTTTATCGAGTCTCGTGCTTGTACTGGTAGAGGGTCCGTCTCCGACACGTGCCGTCGACCGCAAGCGACCACCGTCTTCGGATTCAAACTCTCTCGTTAAACGTCGTCTTTGCGCGACCGGTGGTGATGGAAGTAGAGATCGAGGCGGCGGTGTCGGAGATGTGTCAAGATTCAGCACTGGCGACGGCGTGTCCACTCCATGCGTGAACAACGAATGCGGCCGGCGACGTGGCGTGGAATGCAATAACGATGATTCGAGCGAGAGAGAGTTGAGCTCCGCAGAATCGTCGAGTCGCTGCCGCTTAATTGGTGAGAGGAACTGAATGCCTGGTACATCTGGATATTCTGCACGAGCTTTTTCACGGGAAAGTACCGATAATGGAAATCCAATGTTGTCCAGCTGCAGAGATTTGATTGTATCTAGACTGACCTGATAGGATTTCTGTATGTCGCGCCGAACGCTTTCATTGTTGAGCAACGCGCACGCTGAAATTGGATTGAGGAGCGGGTAAATTTCACACAGGCGCAGCTCTTCTTCTGATGGTTCTGTTGATATGGGTGCATGCAAATCTGATAATTGATCACGTCTTGGACGAAGCACGTCGTACAGAGTTGGGACCAGTTCTTCTTCGAGACAGTATTGAAGATGAATCGTAATATTCATTTGAAGCGAATCCGAGCGTAGACGTCGCTCAAGTGACTTGGCAAGTTGCAAAAACTCAATATCTCCTTCATAGATGATAGTACCCGCATAAAAAGAATTTGCCATCGCCACCATTAAATCTTCAACGATTGAAAATAGCTCGAGTTGTGTGGGGAGACCTTCCGCGAAGTATTCCGGCACGATCAGTATGACGCCGTGAACGTCGTCGCCCACAGTCACACAGGCGTCAGTATCAATGACAAAACGCCGACAAATCACTTCAGCGTTATGACGGCTTAAACGTTGTTGGACTTGAGCGAAGAGACCTTCCCTTGCCTGAACAATCTGCCGCGCTGTGTTGAAGACGACGACGTGCTGCGGTGAATCAAACATGGTAGTTTCGTGCAAGAGCTGTTCTTCGTCGTCGCAAACAAAACTTGGGTCGTGAGATGCATCGGCTTTTCGAGGCTGCTCTAGAGCTGAAGACGCTGGTTCCAGAGTGGATCGTTGAAACAATTCGTTTTCTTTCATGGCGAGCACATGGATGGAGTTGTTCACGGCGTGTCTGGAAGAGCCAACCGATTGAATCGTCTCGAGTGCGCCATCCGATGGCGCGTAGTAAACGCACGTCTCGAACAGATGCAATGGAAAAAAATCATGGGAGACGTGATCCTCGAGGACGAAAACCACGTCCGATTTGCTCGCCGCAAATTCGACAGCGTGTACGAAATCGTCTGCATCATCGCGACTAATGTGTATAAACTCTTGCTTGCCGTCGAATTGACTGGTTCGCATGTTCATTTTGGAGACGAACGATTTGACTTGAAAGAGACCCATCGTGTTAGGAAAGATGATGAGCATTTTACCTCCAGTGACCACCAGCTGTGTGACATAATTCTTCAATAAACGCATTTTAGGATGATCAACATCTTCCCGCGCATCTTGACGTTCGATCAACGTCTTAATGTCGGACAAATCATACTCTTCTCGGACATTTCTTCGCATGAATACGTTAGCCATATGAAATCCGTACACATGAACGAGACTAGCTGCTGCCTGGCAGCAGAGTAAGCTCTGTAGATGCCGCATCAGTGGCAATTCTTGCTCGAAATACCGAATAGCTGATTTCAGATCGTCTGATGCATCGAGTTGGAATCGAGGTATCATTCGCTGGACGTCTAATGGTAATATCTGTGAGATGTATGCGTATCGATCAGCGAGAACTTTGATCAAATCGAGCTGGCACGAGTCAGGATCGATCTCGACGATTTCGATCGAGCACTCGTCAGTGTCTCGTTTCTTGTGGAAAGAGAGCGAATCGCTCAGCTTCGGAGCGGCGGCCTGTTCGGGATCCGGATCCTTCATGACAACATTCGATAGCGGCATGCTATCCCACGTCCAATCTTCTCCATCGTCTTCGAGCCGTATTTCTTCGAACACCTGCGGAATTTGTGCCGCCTTCTCGACTTGATTACTTTGCTCAAGAACATCAAATAAGTTTGGAAAAGGAACTTTCCACTTGGACAGAGCGGGCGCAATCTCTTTCGCAACCTGTACCGTTTCCATGATACTTCGCATCGCGTCGTCCGCTCGAGCGATGTCATCATCCTTTTTCATCTGTGGAACAACCATTGATTGCAGTTTGGACTCGTCAAAGTTGATAAATTTCTGCGTCACCGTTTCTTTCGCTCGTTTTCGATAGAAATCATCATCGAGTTCATCGCGCTCGTCGATAGTTTCGACGTTGCCAGCACGTATGGTTAACGATTTTAACGAAGAATTGATATCGGCTCCCATCGTATCCGCGTCGAAAGTCTCCATGAATGGGGATGCTCTACCTGTATCTTGAGCATCAACCTTTTTCGCTATATCGTCGAGTTGATATTTCATCGGCAAGTCGATGTGACCTTGAAATACAAGATTTTTCAAGTATCCCTTGACAGCTGGATCCATTTCAAAACGTACACTCTTCTCACACACGCTGACGTCTTCCGCGATCGAGAGCAAGTGCGCCAGAGGAGAGGTGAAACTAGTTTCGTCGGTGGCGACCGTCTCGCGGCAACTCGGAAATAACGTCGTGAATTCCTTGAATATTTTAGTACTCCGCATCGCATCCACGTTCGTCGCGCTCGTCTCTGAAACAACATCGTATCTCTTTTGTAAATCATTCTCGACGCATTCGAGCGCGTCGAGCGCGTCGTCATCCAACTCAAACAACCTCTCCGACGCCGTTTTAAAACTCGCCTCGGAGATCGCGACGCGCATCGCCCTTCGCGTCTCGTCGTCGTCGTCCACGACGGGAACCTCCACCATCGCCATCCCCGATCGACTCGCGTTCCTCACCGTCATCCGCGTGTCTGTCTCTCCACCATCGCGTCCACGATCATCGATCGATATCTTCGTCGGCGCGAACGCGCGCGCGCTCGGAAACGTTTCGTCTCGACCCATCCACGCCGTCGTCTCCTCACACTTCATCACCGGTATCGCTCGCACGATATCCATCGCGGTGTACGCTCTCGCCTTCGAACCACATCCACCCCGTCGCATCGCTCCCGTCATCGCGTCATCGAACGTCACCGTCTCGTCGTCGTCCTCGTCGTCCTCGTCGTCCTCGCGCGCCTCCTCCTCCTCCTCCGTCATTTCGTACGCTTCGATCGCCTCACGAAGCTTCACCGCCGCCGCCTCCGACCCATCTCCCACGACCGCGTGTCTCAACGCGTCTCTTCGCACGTCCACCGCGCGCGTGGACGCGTACCGCATCCCGCGCGCGCGTCTCCCGTCTCTCATGCATGCATGCATGCATGCATTCATTCATGCATTTCCTCTCGGAAAAAGTATCGATTCGTATCGATTCGTTCGTCTCGATCGATCGATGTCTCCTCGTGCCCTCACCCTCGGGTCACGACTCGTCCCACACCCCGACGTCCCACATCGTCGCGCTCTCATCCATACATCGCACCGTCCGAGACCTATGCACGCGCGCGCGCGACCGCGCGAGGACGACGACCACGTCACCCTCGGCGCGACGACCTCGTCGCGACCGCAGAGCTTCGCGCGCGCGATGGCGTGTGCGATGACGACGTCGACGATGTCGACGGCGACGGCGACGTCGCGCGCGATGTGTGCGTCGTCGAGACGGACGCGCGGAACCGTGAGACGCGGGACGACGACGACGACGACGGACGGGGACCGCGCGAGGAGGGTTTCCACGCCGCCGCGCGGGACGATGCCGATGCGACGTGAAGCGCGCGTGGTGACGCGCGCGGTGGCGGACGCGGAGGCGGATGAGGATGGGAAACCGCGGGCGAGGCTCGTTCGGGGGGCGGACGGGAAGTTCGTTCGCGAGGGGAGCGAGGGCGGGGGGGGACGCGGCGGGCGCGGCGGAGGACGCGGCGGCGGGCGCGGCGGGCGAGGCGGGCGAGGCGGACGAGGCGGTCGAGGGGGTGGTCGCGGTCCGCCGAGGCAACAGGGTGAACGAAACCACGACGGTGGTCGCGGGGGTGGTGGTCGCGGTGGCGGCGGTGGTCGGGGGCAAGGACGGAATTTTAGAAACGCCGACGCCAAGCCGGGCGGGGGGCGCTTCGGCGCGGGTCGAGGCAGAGGGAGACAAGATTTCCGGTTCCAAGACGGTCGAAAAGGTGGACGCGGTAGGCCTCGACGTCAAATGAGCGCCGCGAGTGGAAGGGATCAAGTCAAACAGCGACGAGGGAGTAAGGCTGCGAAGCAAGCTCAACGCAAAAAGGCGCTCGAGGAAAACAAGGCCGTCGCCGTGGAGATTCTCGAAGTGCCCGCCGACGGGATGATGATCGAAGAGCTCACTGAGCTCCTCGCGACGACTCAGGCGCAAATCATCAAAACGCTCTTTATGAAGGGCATCGCCGTCCAAATGGGCCAGCAGCTCGATAAGGACTCGGTGATTGCCGTCGCGGAAGACATGGAGGTGGAGTGGATTGACGAAGCGGAGCAAGGCGTCGAGAAGGATGCGAAGAAGGTGACACAATTTCTTAGTGAAGATGATTTTGATTACCTGGAGCCGCGAGCACCGGTCGTGACGATCATGGGTCACGTCGATCACGGTAAAACGTCTCTCCTGGATTACATTCACAAGTCCAAGGTTGCCGCCGGAGAGTCTGGGGGGATCACGCAAGGAATCGGCGCCTATCAAGTCAGCACCATGGTGGGCGATGAAGAAAAGGACATCACCTTCCTTGATACTCCGGGTCATGAGGCGTTCAGCGCTATGCGTGCGCGTGGCGCGCGCGTGACGGACATCGCCATCATCATTGTGGCTGCCGACGACGGCGTTCGTCCTCAAACTCAAGAGGCTGTTTCGCACGCGAAAGCCGCGGATGTTCCGATCATCGTGGCCGTGAATAAAATGGACAAAGAAGGCGCAAATCCGGACCGCGTGCGCGATGAACTTTCACGCATCGGTCTGATTAGTGAAGAGTGGGGCGGTGATGTTCCATTCCTTCCCATCAGCGCAAAGACTGGTGAAGGAATCGACGATCTTCTTGAAACCATTTCGCTCACCGCCGACGTCGCTGAACTTGTGGCGCATCCCGATCGAGAAGCTCAAGGTACAGTCATCGAGGCGTTTTTGGATAAACAACGCGGTCCCATCGCGACCGTGCTTGTTCAAGCTGGCTGTTTGAGCATTGGTGACGCGGTTCAAATTGGCGCCACCTACGGCAAAGTCAGAGCAATGGACGACGCCGACGGTAACAAGGTTGAAGAAGCTGGCCCATCCATGCCGGTTCAGATCATGGGCCTCAACGCTGTCCCAGCCGCCGGTGAAGAATTCACAGTCTTCTTGTCTGACTCATCGGCGCGTGAAAAGGCTGAAGAAGTGCAAGCTGAAATTCGCAACAACCGCTTGATTGAAGGCAACGTTGTTTCGCTGAGCAACTTGCCGGGAGACGAGGATGGATTGCAGAAGATAAATTTGATCGTCAAAACCGATGTCAGTGGTTCGTGCGAGGCCGTGAAGGCTGCTCTTAGTGCTCTGCCGCAAGATCGCGTTCAACTCCGATTCCTCATGGCTTCTGCTGGTGAGGTGAGCGAGAGCGACATCGATTTGGCCTCAGCCTCTGAAGGCATCATTCTCGCGTTCAACACGCCGTGCAGTGATCGGATCTTGGACATTGCGAAGAAGAGCAAGGTCGAAGTGCGAACGTATGATGTTATCTACGACTTGGTGGACGAGGTTCGCGCAGCCATGGAAGGTATGCTCAGTTCCATCAAAGAGGAGATTCCTTACGGCAAGGCGACGTGTAAGGCTGTCTTTGGCGGTGGACGTGCAAAGGTTGCTGGTTCTGAAGTGATTGACGGTTACTTCGAGACCAAAAAGTACCTCCGAGTCACCAGAAAGGGCAAAGAAGTCTACTTCGGCAAAGTTGGCTCGCTCCGTCGCGTGAAGGATGTCGTCAAGAAGGTTGAAAGCGGCCTCGAATGTGGTATCGGCGCCGATCCCGAGTGGGACGGCTTCAAAGCGGGCGACGTTCTTGAATGCCTCGATCTCGTCGACAAAATCCAAACACTCGAAACTGCGAGTGAAAATTTGCAAGAACGCGTTGAAGAATACCAAGCCGGCGAGGCTGATCGCCAAGCCGCCCGTGAAAAAGCCAAGGAAGGATATCAACGACAGCAGAGAAGAGGCGCGCCAGCGCCCTCGAAATAGTTTGAAACGAGCAAAACGCATACGCTTAGGAGAGTTGAAGACGTGTAAAACTAAAAACTATTCAATACCTTTACAAGAAAGACGTTCTCTCTCTCGTCGCTTCTCCTCAGCCCTCTTTTTTCGAGCATCACTTTGCACTTTCTTTTCCTCTGCGCTAGGCCGAGTCGCGGCGTCATCCAACTTGACGTTGAGAGCGTTTGCAATCATCCGCCGAGCGACGGAAGCGTTCGCCCTAGGCCTCGCCTTTGGCGGTGCTAATTCACTAGTGTTTACGTCTGAAACCTCTTTCTTCCCCTTTTCCCACCGTAACAGCGCCGCCGACGCGCCCAACGATTTCGGCGCGCCTCGCGCGTAGCTCTCGCCCGCGTTTTCCTCCGACGCGAACGCGGCGCACGCCCTCGTCTTCCCCACCCACACGATCTTCGGTCCACGCTCGAACGTTTCCGAACCGAGCGCGCGCTCGACGTCCCGCGTCTTCGCGTCCGGATCCACGCCGACGAGGACGAGGACGTGCCCAAACTTCTTCGACCCGGTGATGCCTTCATCCGTCTTCGGCGCCTCGCGCACGTCCAAAGCGCCCACGCGTTCGACCAACGCGTCGACAGCATCGCTCGACGCGCGCGCCTCTTCCTCCTCCTCCTCCTCGCTCGCGCTTGTCGACGTCGTCGTCGGCGACATCGCCCCGCGCGCGCGTCCCCACCCCACCGCGTTCGTTCCCAACCGCCCGCGCGCGGCGTCTCTTCGACGCGCGCGATGTCGTCGAGCGCGCCCGCGTCGGCGCGCGAGCTCTTCGGCGCGTACGCCGACGTCCGCGAGATCACCTCGGCGGGTATCGAGCGATCGTCGTCGACGACTGACGACGCGTCCGCCTCGCGGTCGCGGCTCTGGGAGTCTCGAGAGAGGCGCGCGTTCGGGCCCTTCACGCGCTGGGACAGCGACGATCTCGGTCGCGCGCTCGTCGTAAACGTGTTCGATGGGTTGAAAACCGTCGATGCGGAGGCGTTGGCGCGCGTGGCGCTGGATGAGCGCGAACGCGGGCGGGGCATGCGCGTCAGTAACATTGGCGGGTATCACGGCGCGCCGGACGTCTTGGCGCGAAGAGACGACGACTGCGCGCGCGCGCTGAGACGAGCGGTGGAGGAGGCGTGCGGAGTCGTGTGGGATGAAAATCGAGGTGATGTGAAGAGAGTTATGATTAAACGTATCATGGGCGCGGGAGATCCCGTGAGCGTCAGCACGTCTTGGGTGAACGTGTGCGAGAGCTCGCACGGGCACGGGTTGCACAATCACGTCAACGCCGTGTGGAGCGGCGTGTTTTACGCGTCGACGGGGAAAACGAGCGAGAGTGATGAAAACCTCGATGAACCGGGCGATTTATTGATACGGGTGACGGCCGGTGGGTTTGACGCGAGCGCGAAGGAGCCGTCGGGATATTGTCACTATACGCGCGTCAAACCGAAAGTGGGTAGACTCGTCGTGTTCCCTTCGTGGGTGCTCCACGGGGTTTTAGCTTCAAAAGGCACGGATTCGATGCCGCGCATATCGTACGCATTCAACACGGGAGAATTGGGCGTGCGTTTTGACGAGAGTGACTTTATTTGATGCGATGAGGAATACATACTTTAATCGCGCACATCCGCGAGGAGCGGAGAATAGTTTTCTAGCGTGTTCGCGCGCGCGTCAGACGTGCTCGCTCGAGCGTACGGTCTCTTGTGCATCCACGACGCGCAGGCGAACGCGGTCCCGAGGAGGGCACCCACGACGACGTCCTCCCAGTGATGCCAATAGTCGTGAATTCGAGTCAATCCCACAAAAAGAGCTAAAACGGTGGGCGCCAACACCACGCACAACTTCCACCACGCGCGTCCTTCCTCTCGACCTATTCGCAGCCAGGCGGCGAGGTACAAGGAACAATACACAAATCCAGAAAACGACATCGACGTGTGCCCACTGGGAAAACTCTTTCTCCCTTGCTGCACGACGTCGTCGTCCCCCGAACACCGCGGCACCCCGGCGCTCGCCCACGCTTGATCTCCGTCGGGCCAACATCGCGCCGCGAAATCCGGCCGAATCCCCCCGACGAGGTTTTTCATCCCACACGTCACGATCCACGTCAGACCAACGCTCGCGCACAACCCCCCCACCGCGCGCTCCCTTCTCACCGCCGGATTCCACCTCCTCGGCGCCGAGAGCGCGAAACACAGCGGCGCGAGAAACGCGACGACGGGCACCATCACCGTCGGCACCGTGTTCTCTCCGTGCGGGTACGAATACCTCCACATCAACTCGCGCGGTACGAACCTCTGCGTCGGTCTCATCACCTCCAACCACGCCCCGATCGCGACCGCGACGACGAACACGCACGCGTCCGTCGTCATCGCGCGCGCGCGCGCGCGTCGCCCGTTCGCGCTCATCCCTTCCCTCTCGCACCCGCTCGTCTCCACCGGACTCGTCCGTCCGCTCTCGGACGCGCCCACGTGCACGACGTCATCGTTCATCTCGACCACGCGGTCGCGCCGCGCTCGACCCTTCGCGCTCGACTCTCGCGTCGTCGTCGTCATCGTTCCCATGCATTCATCGCCCCGTCCCGGATGACGGGAGACTCAATCGAGGGGTCACGACTCATCACCCCTACCCATCCCACCACGTGATCACGCGTGCTCCCCTCGCACACCATCATTATACGACACCATCGTCCTGTATCCGCACACACATAAACCACACAAGCGCTAGGGTTGATGCGCGGCGGGTAGGGTTGAGGGGAACGACGCGCCCGCACTCGACGACGTCTCTCGCGCGGAGGAATCATGACGCGCGCGACGAAGCGTAAGGCGTCGGTCCCGCGCGCGAGTTCGAGGGACGGTGCGTGTGCGTGTTCTCGCGGTGTGAACGCGGCGAGTGGGGCCGCGGTACCGACGCGCGCGGACGGTGACGCGCGATGCGCGCGGGGACGCGACCGCGGACGCGATGGGCGCGAGGCGGTCGTTGGGGACGGATGATGGGCGAACGCGCGCGCGGGGGGG
>MDTE01197549.1_pt1 | contig 26538 bp, 18 predicted proteins | sample 811231 | NCBI WGS metagenome assembly MDTE01 (sample SAMN05326651, study PRJNA326480) | marine metagenome | isolation source: seawater | place: Indian Ocean: Red Sea | collected 2010
CGACCTGCCGATGTTCGAGTACGCCTGCCACGAGGGCAACTACTCAATGCCGCAGATGCTCGGTGGGGCCCGTTCCATCGAGGCACGGGAAGCGGGCCAGTAGAAGCGGACCGCAAGGCACCACCCCGTTGTATTCAGGGCGGCGCAGGCAGGGGCATCCCTGCTTGCGCCGCCTTTTCTGGTTCTGCGGAGGATGTCGTAGCGAGGTCGCGATGAGCACCACTCCGATCGCCGTCCCCACGCTGTGGGGCGTCACCTACCGCGCGGTCGTCGTCCACACCCTCACCTACCTGCTGGTCGGCGCGCTCGCCTTTGCGTTGTTCGACTACCCGGCGCTGTTCGCCGAGCCCGGTCTCCGAGAGCTGTTCCGGCAGACCGACGACCCGATGGTGATGGCCGGACCGCTCTTTCAACCGTTGCGGGGAGCGCTGTTCGGCCTCGTGTTCTACCTGCTTCGCGAGTCCTTCTTCACCCATGAACGGGGCTGGGTGACGATGTGGATCATGCTCGTCGTGGTGGGCATTCTGTCCACGTTCGGGCCTGCGCTCGGTTCGATCGAGGGGCTCATCTATACCCGCGTACCGGCCCGCTTCCAGCTCGGCTGGGGGATGCTCGAGGTGTTGTCGCAGTCGCTGCTGCTGTCGGTGGGTGTCTGGTACTGGGTGCGACACGCCGAACAACGACGGCTCACCGTGGCCTTGTCGGTGCTCTTCGTGATCGGGTTGCTGCTGCCGACTCTGGGGCTGCTACTCTCCTGAGCCCGTCGCCGGCATCCTGTTCCACGGGCCTGGTGGCAGTCGACCCGCCACGTCAGGACGACGCAGGGCGCTGCCGGGAGGTCTTCGGCCGCGACCAATACCGCCGGCGGCACCGCGGACACCGAAAGGGCCGCATCGAAGAGATCCACATCACCGGCCGCTCGTATGGCCGCGGTCGCGACAACCGCCCGTCGCGCGCGTCGCACTGCGGGCTGGGGCGCCGAGGCCTGGCCATCGTGGGACTGCCTCCACTCAACTGAACACGGGGAAAAAGAATGGCGGAGGGAGAGGGATTCGAACCCCCGGAACGGTTTCCCGCTCAACGGTTTTCAAGACCGCCGCCTTCAACCACTCGGCCATCCCTCCGCAAATGTTGCTCGAGCAGGCTGGTGCGGACAGCAGCCTGCCGGGCGCGCACGGCGCGCCCCGCGGGGCGGCGTGGGGCGATGGGGCCCCACCAGCCCCGCGTGGGGTTTGGGGGCAAAGCCCCATGAGAGTACTAGCCCTCGATGACCTCCTGGCCGCCGAGGAACGGGCGGAGCGCCTCCGGCACGACGACGCTGCCGTCCGCTTGCTGGTAGTTCTCGAGGATCGCGATCAACGTGCGGCCCACGGCCAGCCCGGATCCGTTGAGGGTGTGGACATGCTCCGCCTTGCCCTTCCCGTCCGGCTTGTAGCGGATCGCGGCCCGGCGGGCCTGGAACGCCTCGGTGTTGCTGCACGACGAGATCTCGCGGTACTTCTGCTGGCCCGGCAGCCACACTTCCAGGTCGTAGGTCTTGGACGCGGCGAACCCCATGTCGCCGGTGGACAGCACCATGGTCCGATAGGGCAACTCGAGACGTTCGAGGACGGTTTCGGCGTGCTTCGTGAGGCGTTCGAGCTCGTCGTAGGAATCCTCGGGCCGCGTCACCGCCACGAGCTCCACCTTGTTGAACTGGTGCTGGCGGATCAGCCCGCGGACATCGGCGCCGTAGGACCCTGCCTCGCTCCGGAAACACGGCGTGAACGCGGTGTAGCGGAGCGGCAGGTCACGACCATCGAGAATCTCGTCGCGATGCAGGTTCGCGAGCGGCACCTCCGACGTGGGAATCAGATAGAGGTCCCACTCCTCGCCCACCTTGAAGAGGTCCTCCTCGAACTTCGGCAACTGACCGGTGCCGGTCAGCGACGCGCTGTTGGCGAGCAGCGGCGGCGCCACTTCGATGTAGCCATGCTCGGTGGTGTGCAGCTCGAGCATGAAGTTGATCAGCGCGCGTTCGAGCCGCGCCCCGGCCCCGGTGAGAACGGTGAACCGGGCGCGTGCGAGCTTGGCGCCGCGCTCGAAGTCGACAATGCCGAGGGCCGGACCCAGATCCCAGTGCGCCTGGGGCGTGAAGTCGAACGTGGGAGGCTCGCCGTGTCGGCGCACCTCGACGTTCTCGGCCTCGCTGGTTCCGACCGGCACGGTCTCGTGTGCGAGGTTCGGAAGCGTCAGCAGCACGGCCGTCCGCTCCTCCTCCACCGCGTGGAGCCGTGTCTCCTCGGTGGTGATGGTCTCGGACACCGCGTGGCCCTGCGCCATCAGCTCGTCGGCCGGCTGACCCTCACGCTTCGCCTTGCCGATCTGGGCGCCGAGCGCCTTCTTGGCGTGACGGGCCTCTTCGAGCCGGGGAATGACCGCGCGCCGCTCGGCATCGAGCCGGCGAACCTCCTGCAGCCGCTCCACGAGGCCATCCCCGCGGTGGCTCAGGCGGGTCTCCACGTCCGAGTCGTCGTCACGAAACAGCGCCGGATCGAGCATGGGCTCATTCTACCCTCCGCTCGTGGCGCCGGCTGGCGGGTCGGCCAGGCTCCTGAAGTATGATGCGTCCGATGTCGACGCCACCACCGATCCGCAAGGTCGTGTTTCCCGCCGCGGGTCTCGGCACTCGCATCCTGCCCGCCACCGCGGTGCTCCCCAAGGAGCTGCTGCCGATCGTCGACAAGCCGATCATCCAGTACGGCGTGGAGGAAGCGCTGACGGCCGGGCTGAGCGAGGTGATCCTCGTCAGCAGCCCGGGCAAGACGATGCTCGAGGAGCACTTCGTCAGGCATCCGGCCCTGGAGGAGGCGCTGGAGCGGCGCGGCAAGACGACGTTGCTCGACGGGCTTCGCCAGGCGGTCCAGCGGCTCGAGCTGTCGACGGGCTTTCAGGACGAGCCGCTCGGTCTCGGGCACGCGGTGCTGGTCAGTCGCGAGCTGGTCGACGACGAGCCGTTCGCGGTGATTCTGAGCGACGACGTGATCGATGCGACACCGACCGCGCTCGAGCAGATGCTGGCAGTGTATCAGCAGACGGGTGGTCCGGTGCTCCTGGTCGAACGCGTCCCCCATGAGGCGGTCAGTCGGTACGGGGTCATTGCCGGCACGCCGGTGCGCGATCGGGTCTACCGGGTTGATGATCTGGTCGAGAAGCCGTCGGCCGAGGAGGCGCCCTCGGAGCTCGCCATCATCGGGCGGTATCTGCTGACCCCGGACGTCTACGGCGTCCTGGCCGACACCGGGGAGGGGTCGGGAGGCGAGATTCAGCTGACCGATGGGCTGCGACAGCTGCTCGCCGAGCGCCCGATCCACGCCGTCGAGCTGAGCGGGGTGCGTCAGGACGCCGGCAACAAGCTCGGCTACCTGCGAGCGATCCTCTACTTCGCCCAGAAGCATCCCGAGATCGGCGAGGGGGCGACGGAACTGATCCGGAGTATGGTCCGCGACCGCGACGGCGCCGGGAGCGCCTAGGACTTGGCGGACGCGGTTGCGCTCTTCTTGGAGGCGGAGGCGTCGGTCTTCGACGAGGAGCCCGAATCCGACGTGCTGCTGGACGCATCCGAGGTCGACCCATCCGCCGACTTGCCGGCCTCGGAGGCCGCGGTGCCGCCGGTCCCCTTCTTCGCGTAGTCGGTCACATACCAGCCAGTGCCCTTGAATTGGATGGCGGGAGACGAAACGAGCTTCCGCACCGCGCCGCCGCACGACGGACAGGCCTCGACGGGCGGATCCGAGAACTTCTGGATCTGCTCGAAGCGGTGACCGCACGCGTCGCACTGATATTCATACAGTGGCATCGGTTTCGTCCTGCCCAACCCCTGATGCTAGCGGCTCGGCCGCGGAGCGTCAATCGAGGAGCTCGTCGCCCGTATCGCCCAGCATGAGCGTTCGATGGAGCCAGAGTGGTAGCGACCCCTGCGAGAGCAGACGGTCGTGGAACGACTTCAGTGAGAAGCCGGAGCCTTCCCTCGCCTCCACGTCGTCGCGGAGCTTTAACAGCATCAGCCGGCCCGTGGCGTAGAGCACATACGCCGGGTCGAAGGTGCCACGCTCGGCCTCGCGACGGGCGCTGCCCTCTTCCAGATACGCCTCTTCGCGGAAGAAGCGCACGCCCTGCTCGACCGACATGTCCTCCGCGTGAAGACGGATGCCCACCACCATCCGCGCTACCCGCAGGAGTGCCTCGGCGATCTGGCCGAGCTCGATCGCGCTGTCGTCGCGCCCGAGCCCCGCCTCCACCATCATCTGCTCGCTGTAGTGGGCCCAGCCCTCGATGAACGACACGGGGGCGAAGAGGATGGACTTCCGCAACGACCGTTCGATCTGACGCTGGTGACGGAAGTGGAGGAAATGCCCCGGGTAGGCCTCGTGCACCGAGACCGACCACAGCGAGGCATGATTCAGGTCACGCAGATGCTCCTCGGCGCGCTCGGCCGGCCAGTTGGGATCGACATCCGTCACGTAGTAGTACGACGGCATCGCCCGCGGCTCGAACGGCCCGGGGGTCCAGACGCTGGCGAATGTCCACCTGTAGAACTCCGGCGTCGGCGCGACGATGACCTGGTCCTCCTCGGGGAGGGTCACTAGATTGTTCCGCTCGATGAACTGGCGAAGGTCGCCCAGCTGCTGGCGAACGGTCTCGACCAGCTGACCCGGCTCGGGATGGCGGCTCTTCACCTTGGCCCAGACGTCCGCCGGGTCCGACTTGTCGTCGATCCCTGCCGCCACGTCGCGGAAGCGACCCTGGAGTCGCCCCAGCTCCCGCTCGGCGATGACCAGAAGCCGGTCGGCGTCGAGCGTGATCCCGTCCTGATAGCGCAGACGCCCCTCGAAGCGCTCACGGCCGAGCCGGAACGTCGCCCGGCTGCGCGGCGCGAGCGTGTCGCGCAGGTGGGTCACGTACTCGCGGATGGCCTCGGTCGCCTCGGTGGCCGCGTCGGCGAGGTCACCCAGCAGGTGCAGGTCTTCCAGGGTACGAAACGCCCGAGGGAGGTCACGTTCGATGAACGTCACCACGCCTTCGAAGGTCTCGGCGCCGGTCTTGATGAAGATGCCGGGTGGATCCTCGACGTTCTCGCGTGCCGCTTCGATCAACCGGGGCGTCTGCCGTAGCTTCGACACCACCCGGCGCGCCCGCTCCTCGACCGGAGCGTAGTCGAAGAGGGTCTGGCCCGCGAGCGTGGTGGCGAGTAGCTCGGCGTAGTGCTGCGGGTCACGCTCCCACGGTCGGACCTCCTCGAGCTCGAACAGGCGGCCACGAATGTGGTCGGCCAGCATCCGACGCTCGAGCTGTTCCTCGGCGGTCAGCGTACGGGTGGAGATGCGGTCGAGCCGTCGGGCGAAGCCGCCCAGCTCCCGCGTCTCGCTGTCGACCGACGACCGGCTGAGGTCCTCGATCCGGTCGTCGTGAGCATGCACACCGTCAGCCGCCGCGGCCGTCGGTGATCGCTCATGGAGGTAGTCGAGATACTCGTGGGCGAAGTGGGAGAGCGGTTCCGATGTGCTCATGCGTGTCGTAGCGGCGCGAACGCAGCGAGTGGTCCGACCCCTCGGTCGGAAGGTGGCCAGGCGACACCGGTGCCCCGTCGGGCCCGGCAAGGGCGTGACTTCCTGAATGTTACAATAGCCCGCCCTCATAGCGTCTCCCTCCGATGGCCGGCACCCTCTATCTGGTCGCCACTCCGATCGGCAATCTCGAGGACATCACCCTGCGAGCGATCCGTCTCCTCCAGGAGGTCGATCTGATCGCCGCCGAGGACACACGGCGCACCGGGGTACTGCTCCGGCACCACGGCATCGGCACCCGGACGACCAGTCTGCACGCACACAACGAAGCGCAGAAGAGCCGCCCCCTGGTCGCGCGGTTGGAGGCTGGCGAGTCGGTCGCCCTCGTCTCGGACGCGGGCACACCTCTGGTCTCCGACCCCGGTCGCGCCCTCGTGCAGGCCGCGCAGGCCGCCGGCATACCGGTCGTCCCCGTTCCTGGCGCCTCGGCCCCGATCGCGGCGTTGACCGCGTCGGGCGCCCCGATGGGCCGGTTCCGCTTCCTCGGGTTCGCGCCCCGGAAACTGGGGGAGCGCCGCGACTGGTGTCGCGCGATCAGCGAGGCGCCCGAAACCACCGTCTTCTTCGAAGCGCCACACCGGCTGGAGACCACCCTGAAGCTGCTGGGTGAGCTGTCGCCGGAGCGCCGGATTGCGATCTGCCGCGAGATGACGAAGCTCCACGAGGAATTGGTCATTGGACCTATTCGAGATGTTCTTCAACGTCTCAATCGACCGCGCGGGGAGTACACGTGCGTCGTCTGGCCGGTTGACGGGGCGCCGCCGGCGCTACGGGCCCGCCCAGGTGCCGAGGAGCTGGCCGAAGAGCTTGGAGCCCTGGCGGAGCAGCACGGATCGAGGCGCTTGGCACTCAAGGAACTGGCCAAAAAATACGAGCTGACCCGGCGAGAGCTTTACAAAATAGTTGAATCAACAAAATAAGTTGGTGGTTTGACCTAATTCCACCCCGTTTGTTAAGGTTCCGGCTCGACCCGTCAAGCGCACCTACCGGCGGCAAGGAGACCAGATGGCCAAGCAGCGACGTGCGGCGAGCAAGTCCGCTGCCCGCAGCAAGACCGCGAAAGCGGCCGCGAAGAAAACCGCAAAGACGGCCAAGCGCGCCAAGAAGAGCACGAAGGCGGCGTCGAAGCGGGCCGGAACGTCGCGAGCGCCCAAGAAGACGCCGGTGGTGAATATCCGCCAGGCCTACGCCAAAGCGGTCGCCCTGTACGAGAAGGGCGTCAAGGCGATGCAGCGGAAGAACTACGCGGCCGCGGCGAGCACCTTCCAGCAGTTGCTTGCCGAGTATCCGGAGGAGCGCGAGCTCCACGAACGCGCCAAGCTCTATCTGAACGTCTGCGAGCGCCAGGCTCAGCCCAAGGAGAAGGCGCCCAGGACGGTCGATGCTCGCAAGCTCGCCGCCACCGTAGCGCTCAACCGTCGGGACGTCGACGAGGCGCTGTCACTGCTGAAGGGGGCGGCGTCGAATCACCCTGACGACGACCACCTGCAGTACATGCTGGCGCTCGCCCATGCGTTGCGAGACGACGCGGCGGCCAGCGCCACCCACCTTACGCGGGCGATCGAGCTGAACCCGGACAACCGGATCCAGGCCCGACAGGAACCGGACTTCGATGCGGTGCGCGACGCCGAGCCCTTCGAGACACTGCTGACAGAGCCGTAGACGCCTGCACCGGAGCCGGCCGGCCCCCTCGGTCGAATCGATTACACTGATGCTCTGTCTCCGGGCACCCGACGGAGCAGCCGTCTCGCCAACCTGATCACAGGGGAGGCATGTCGAGTCACGTCGTCGTCCTCGCGGCCGGACAGGGCACCCGGATGCGGACCAGCCGTCCCAAGGTGGTGCACCGGCTGGCCGGTCTCGCTCTGATCGAGCACGTCCTGCGCGCCGCGGCCTCACTGGCACCTCAGCGCGTCGTGGTCGTGGTCGGCCACCAGGCCGACCAGGTCAAGGCCAGCCTGGCCGGGCATCCCGAGCTGGAGTTCGCGGTGCAGGCCGAGCAGCGTGGCACCGGACACGCGGTGCTGCAGGCGGCTCCGCTTCTGGCCGGTCGCCGGGGCACCGTGGTGGTGCTGTCCGGGGACGTGCCCCTGGTAGGCGCCGGCACCTTGGAGCGACTGGTCACGACCCACGAAGCCGCCGGTGCCGCAATGACGGTCGTGACCGCGGTCGCCGCTCGCCCCTACGGCTACGGTCGCATCGTCAGAACGGACGGCGAGCTGGCCCGGGTGGTCGAGGAACGGGACGCCTCGGACGAGCAGCGACTGATCAAGGAGATCAACAGCGGGATCTACGCATTCGACCTCGAACCGCTCTTCCCGGCCCTGGAGACAGTGCCGGCGGCCGGGTCGGTGCAGGAGATCTACCTGCCGGGTCTGGTCACCCACTATCGGCGACAGGGCCGCGTCGTCGCCACCATCACGGTGGACGACGAGCACGAAGTGCACGGCATCAACAGCCAGACCGAGCTCGCGGAGGTCAAGCGAATCGTGAGACAGAGCAAGAACGAAGAGTTGATGGCCGCCGGGGTCACCATCGAGGACCCGGCAACGACCTACGTGGATCGGGACGTCACCGTAGGCGCAGACACGGTGTTGCACCCGGGCGTGACTCTCGAAGGCCGTACCACCATCGGCGCGAGGTGTGAGCTCCACGCCGGGGTTCGCATCGTGGACTCGACCCTGGGCGATGACGTCCTGGTGCGAAACCACTGCGTGATCCAGCAGGCCACCGTGGGTCACGAGACCCAGATCGGCCCCTTTGCGCACCTGCGGCCAGACACCAGGGTCGGCGATGCCGCACGCATCGGCAACTTCGTGGAGACGAAGAAGACCACGCTCGGGAACGGCTCCAAGGCGAATCACCTCACCTATCTGGGTGACGCGACGATCGGTGCCGGAGTCAACGTGGGCGCCGGCACGATTACGTGCAACTACGATGGCGAGCGGAAGCACCCCACCACCATTGGCGACCGGGTGTTCATCGGGAGCGGCACGGAGCTAGTGGCCCCGGTCACGCTTGGCGACGACGCCTACGTGGGGGCTGGGTCGACCATTACCGACGATGTGCCGGCGGGTGCCCTCGGCGTCGCCCGGGGACGCCAGGTCAACAAAGAGGGCTGGGCCGCCCGGCGGCCGGCCAGACGGACGGACGACTGACCCATGTGCGGCATCATCGGCTACATCGGCGACAAGCCGGTCGTGCCCGTGCTCCTGGACGGGCTGCGGCGGCTCGAGTATCGCGGCTACGACTCGGCCGGCGTCGCGCTGGTCAGGAGTGGCGAGATCGAGCTCCGTCGCAGCGCCGGCAAGCTCGCGCGACTGGAGGAAGCCATCGCCGAGCAGCCGGTCGATGGCGAGTTCGGCCTGGGTCACACCCGGTGGGCGACCCACGGACGGCCGACCGAAGAGAACGCGCATCCGCACCGGGACTGTTCGGGCCGGATCGTGGTCGTCCACAACGGCATCATCGAGAACTATCTCGAGTTGAAGCGCGAGCTCGAGGCGCAGGGACACCGGTTCGAGACCGAGACCGACACCGAGGTCATCGCGCATCTGGTCGAGCGCGAGATGCGCGACGACGGGCTCGAGCAGGCCGTCCGCCGTGCCCTCAGCAGCGTCACGGGGCTGTTCGGGCTGGTCCTGCTCAGTGCCGACGATCCTCGGAAGCTGGTGGCCGTCCGTCAGGGTCCCCCCATCCTGGTCGGAATGGGCGAAGGCGAGTATCTCGTGGCCTCCGACGTGCCGGCGGTGCTCAGCCATACCCGCGACGTGGTCTTCCTCGGCGACCGGGAGATGGCGACGATCACGCCCGACGGCGTGACGTTCACCGACTTCGACGGCGCTCCGGTCGAGGTCGCCACCCAGCGCATCACCTGGGACCCGGTGATGGCCGAGAAGGCCGGCTACAAGCACTTCATGCTCAAGGAGATCTTCGAGCAACCCTGGGCGGTGCAGGAGACGGTACTCGGGCGCGCGTCGCTCGATTCGGGTCAGGTCTTCCTGGGCGAGCTCGAGCTGCCTGACGATCGGCTGCGCGCCATCGACCGGATCGTCATCCTCGCCTGCGGAACATCCTGGCACGCGGGCCTGGTCGGCAAGTTCATGATCGAGCAGCTGTCGGGGATTCCGGTGGAGGTCGACTACGGATCGGAGTATCGCTATCGCGACCCGATCGTCACGGCGAATACGCTGACCGTCGTCATCACGCAGTCCGGAGAGACCGCCGATACCCTGGCGGCGTTGCGCGAGGCCAAGGGCAAGGGCGCCGCCAGCGTGGCCATCTGCAACGTGGTCGGCAGCATGGCGACCCGGGAGGCGGACGGGACGGTCTACACCCACGCCGGACCGGAGATCGGGGTGGCCTCGACCAAGGCGTTCACGTCACAGCTGGTCGCCCTGCACCTGCTCGGACTGTATCTGGGTCAGGTCCGGGGGATGCTGTCGCCCGACGTCGTGAGAGGCCAGGTCGACGACCTCAGCCACTTGCCGCGTTTGATCGAGCAGACGTTGCGATGTGATGCGGCGATTCAGGAGATCGCCCAGCGATTCTATGCCTATCGCAACTTCCTCTACCTGGGTCGGGGCATCACCTATCCGATCGCGCTCGAAGGCGCGCTGAAGCTCAAGGAGATCTCCTACATCCATGCCGAGGGCTACCCCGCCGGCGAGATGAAGCACGGACCGATCGCGCTCATCGACGAACAGATGCCGGTGGTGGCCCTGCTACCCGGCGGACCCGTCTTCGAGAAGATGGCTTCGAACCTCCAGCAAGCGAAGGCCCGGGGCGGGGTCGTGCTCGCGGTGGCCGACGAGAGCCAGGGCGAAGTCGAGACCCTGATCGATCCGGATCACGACGCGCTCATCACCGTGCCGACCGCCTCGCCGCTGCTCACCCCGATCGTGATGGTGGTGCCACTCCAGCTGCTGGCCTATCACGTCGCGGTACGACGGGGATGCGACGTCGATCAGCCGCGCAACCTGGCCAAGAGCGTGACCGTCGAGTGAGGAGGTCCGCACCGTCGGGCGGGTCATGGACTTCCTGCAAGAGCTGAATCCGGAGCAACGGCGCGCGGTGTTGACCACCGCTGGACCGTTGCTGATCCTTGCCGGCGCCGGGTCGGGCAAGACCCGGGTCATCGCCTACCGGGTGGCCTACCTGATCGGCGACGGACACGCGGCGTCCCACGAAGTCCTCGCGGTCACCTTCACCAACAAGGCGGCGCAGGAGATGCGGGAGCGGGTCGAGCGCCTGCTGGGGGAGGACTGCGGCGGGCTCTGGATCTCGACGTTCCACGCCTTCTGTGCTCGGGTGCTTCGGCGCGACGGCCCCGCGATCGGGCTGCCGCGCGACTTCGTCATCTACGACACCTCCGACCAGCTCGCCGTGGTCCGCCGCGGTCTGAAGGAACTGGCCATCGACGACAAGCTCCTGCCCCCACGTCAGGCCCTGTCGCTGATCAGCCAGGCCAAGAACCAGATGGTCGACCCGGACACGCTCCGCGGGGAGAGCTGGAGCGCCAAGGGAGAGCTTGCCGCCAACGTCTACGGGCACTATCAGCGTGCCCTCACCGAGGCGAACGCGCTCGATTTCGACGACCTCCTCCTCAAGACGGTGCAGTTGCTCACCGACGCTGACGCGGTTCGTCGGCGCTACGGGGAACGCTTCCGCTACGTCATGGTCGACGAGTACCAGGACACCAACCAGCCGCAATATCGATTGATCCGGCTGCTGGCCGACCACCACCGCAACCTCTGTGTCGTGGGCGACCCTGACCAGTCCATCTACAAGTGGCGCGGCGCGGACCTGCGGAACATCATGGATTTCGAGCAGGACTTCGGCGAAGCCACGGTCGTCCGGCTTGAGCAGAACTATCGCTCCACCCAGGTCATTCTGGACGCCGCCTCGGCTCTCATCCGGCAGAACCGGAACCGGAAGGAGAAACGGCTCTGGACCGACCGCGCCGGCGGCGCGCCCATCCGATACTTCCGCGGCGGCGACGAGCTCGAAGAGGCCGACTTCGTGACCAGGCGGCTGCGGGAAGCACTGGCGGCCGAGGGCGAGCCAGAGCTGATTGGCGTGCTGTATCGCACGAATGCCCAGTCGCGCGCGCTCGAGGACGCGCTCATCCGGGAGGGGCTCAGCTACAAGATCATCGGAAGCGTCAGGTTCTACGAGCGCAAGGAGATCAAGGATGCGCTCGCGTATCTTCGGCTCTTGATGAACCCGGACGACGACGTGAGCCTGCGGCGGGTGATCAATGTGCCGGCGCGCGGCATCGGGAAGGGAGTGATGACCGCCCTCGACGAGCTGGAGCCGGCCCCGGTCGATGCGGGCCCGCTGTTTGCCGCCACCGTGGACAGTGACGTCACCGGGTCGTTGTGGCGACGGCTGAACCGGGCGGTCGACGAGAAGCTCGTCCCGACACGCGCCGCCGGCGCCCTGGCCCGGTTTCGGGACATCATCCGCGGGTTGGCTGAAGCCACCACCCAGGACCCGGTGTCGGACCTGCTCGGCAAGCTCCTCGACCGTAGCGGCTACCTGCACGATCTCCGCGAGCAACGGACCGAGGAAGCGGAGAGCCGGCTCGGCAACCTGATGGAGCTGGTCTCGGCCGCTCGCGACTACGAAATGCGAGAGCCGGAACCATCTCTGGCCGGCTTCGTCGATCGGCTGTCACTGCTGTCGGAGACGGACGAAGAGTCCGGCTCGCCGCAGGCGCGAATCTGGCTGATGACCCTGCACGCGGCAAAAGGTCTCGAGTTTCCCTCGGTTTTCATGGTGGGCATGGAGGAGGGACTGTTTCCTCACATGCGTTCGCAGGACGATGACGAGGAGCTCGAGGAAGAGCGTCGCCTGTGCTACGTCGGGATGACGCGGGCCCAGACCCGATTGGTGCTGACCAGCGCCGCTCGCCGGCGTGTGTTCGGCGAGTATCAGGCGTCCGAGCCGTCACGATTCCTGGCCGAGATCCCGTCCGAGCTCGTGGAGGTGATCGAACCGGTGTTCTCGACCCCGGCGCCGGCCCCCTCCACCTTCGGTCCTCGGCGCGGTCGTCGCCGGGCCCCGGCGGAACCAGACATTCAGCCCGATTACGGTTACTCCTACGAGGACGAGGACCAGTCGGTCATCAGCATCAGTCCCGGGGCCAAGGTGCGTCATCCGACCTTCGGGACCGGCACCGTGCTGGCCGTCGAACCGCTCACCGACGACATGAAACTGACGGTGCACTTCGACGACCGGGGCCGCAAGACGCTGCGCGCCAAGTTCGCCAAACTCACCCTCGCCTAGGAATCACGGCGAGGCGACCGGCTGGCAAGGCGCGACAAGGGAGCAACCAGGAGGGTTGTGACCGAGGAGCAACGCCGTCCAGACGGTCGCCTCGCCGTGATTCCGGTACGAAGAAAAGCCCGGCTCGGGGGTATCGAGCCGGGCTTCCACAACAGTCGTGGCTTGGTGCGGGACAGGCTAGCTGACGTTGGCCACGACCCAGCGGCCGATGAGCTGCCCACCTTCCGGACCCGCGCCTTCGAGCACGGTCTGGAGCAGGGTGACGGTCAAGGTTCGCTCCGACTCGGTCCCACCAATGGTGACCGTCGCAGCAACCTGGACATCCTTGGTGCGGATCTCGCCGTCGAACTCGTTGATGTCAATCGGATTCCGCGCATCGTAGATGCTGAGCGAGGCGGTTTCCTGCTCGACCGCCAGCTCCTGACGGGCGTTGGAGACGTTCCGCGAGTGCTCCATCGTCCGGTTCCGCCAGTCGGTCCACGCCTCCTGTACATCCAGGTCGCCCGCTGCTACCTCTTCGTCTTCCCGCTCGGCTTCGAGGACGCGGTTGATGGCGTCGAACTCTTCGTTCTGGTAGACGATCTTCTCTTCGGTGAACGCGTCTTCCTCGGCTTCGGCATCGAGGAGTGCCTGCGCGAGTGCCTTGACTCGTAGCGGGCGGCTGCTCACTTCACTGACCGACTCGACCGACGGGCTATTCACGGCCCCCTGCTCTTCGGCGTTCCAGGCATAGAGGGCGATGTTGGCCAGCGAACGTCGATCGCCGGAGTTGGTCGCACGGAAGTATGCACGAATCAGCGGTTGTTCATCGCCACCGCCACCACACGCCGACACGAGCAGCGCCATCGCGGGCGCCGCGAACAGCATGAGCACGAAGGTCGCAGTCTTCGATCGAGCCATTTCGCCGCCTCCTGTGTTCGGTTATTGATCGTCAGCCGCTGAATCAACGGCGCCGTCTGTTACTTCTGCGAGCCGCGCGAGCGACACCACCCGGTCGCGTTCGTCGATCTCGATCAAGCGAACGCCCTGCGTCGCCCGCCCGATGGGGCGGATGTCCTTGGTATCCATGCGGAGGATCTTGCCCTGCTCGGTGATGAGCATCAGCTCGTCCTCGTCCTCCACGTAGGCGATACCCGCCACGCGACCGTTTCTGGCCGTCGTTTGAATGCTAATAATACCGAGTCCCCCCCGTGATTGCACGCGGTATTCATCGAGCTCGGTGCGCTTCCCGTAGCCCTTCTCGGTCACCGTCAACAGGGTGCCGCCGGGCCGTACCGGGGCCATGGCCACCACCTCGTCCTCGCTCCTGAGGTTGATGCCACGGACCCCTCGGGCCGTGCGCCCCATCGGCCGCACATCGCTCTCGGCGAACCGGATCGCCTTGCCCTCGCGGGTGCCGATGAAGACCTCGCCACTGCCATCGGTGATCTCGGCGGCGATGACGGCGTCGTCTTCGTCCACCCCGACCGCGATGATGCCCCCGGCGCGCGGATTCCGGAACGCCCGCAGATCGGTCTTCTTGATGGTGCCGCGACGGGTCCCGGTGATGATGTAGCGCTCACCATCGGTCTCGGGCCACTCCCGCACCGCCAGGAGTGCCGCTATCCGCTCGCCCGACTCCATCGACACGAGGTTGGCGATCGCCTTCCCGCGACCGTCCGGCCCCACATCGGGAATGGTGTGCACCTTCAGCCAGTAGACGCGGCCCAGGTCCGAGAAGATGAGGATGTAGGCGTGGGTCGAGGCCACGAACAGGTGCGTGAGGAAGTCCTCGTCGCGGGTTCGCATCCCGATCCGGCCCTTGCCGCCCCGTCGCTGGCTTCGATACTCGGTGATGGCGGTCCGCTTGATATAGCCGGTGTTGCTCACCGTGATCGCCATGTCCTCTTCGGCGATCAGATCCTCGATACGCAACTCACCCGGGTCGTCGATGATCTCGGTCCGACGCTCGTCACCGTAGGTCTCCTGCACCTCGCGGAGCTCGTCGACCACGATACCCATCAACAGCGACTCGCTCTCCAGGATGGCGCGCAGCCGTTCGATCTGCACCAGCAACTCGGCCAGCTCGTCGATCACCTTCTGCCGCTCGAGCCCGGTGAGCCGTTGCAGCTGCATGTCCAGGATGGCCTGCGCCTGGATCTGTGACAGCTCGAACTGCTCCATCAACCCGGTGCGCGCCTCGGCGGGATTCCGGGCCCCGCGAATCAGGCTGATCACCGCATCCAGGTGGTCGAGCGCGATCCGGAGACCCTCCAGGATGTGCGCTCTCGCCTCTGCCTTCCTGAGGTCGAACTCGGTGCGACGCCGTACCACGTCATGACGGAACGCGATGAAGCGTTCCACCATGTCGAGCAGGCTCAAGACCCGCGGCCGGCCACCGGCGATGGCGAGCATGATCACGCCGAACGTCGATTGCAGCGGTGTCTGCTTGTAGAGGTTGTTGAGAACCACGTCGGCGACTTCGCCGCGCTTCAACTCGATCACGATCCGCATGCCGTCGCGGTCGGACTCGTCACGGAGATCGCTGATGCCCTCGAGCGACTTGTCTCGCACCAGATCCGCGATCTTCTCGATCAGCCGCACCTTGTTGAGCTGATAGGGAATCTCATTGATGACGATCGCTTCACGGTCCTTGCCACACGCTTCGATGGTGGTGCGGCCGCGAACCGTCAATGAGCCGCGACCCGTCTGATACGCCGCGTCGATACCGGCGCGACCGACGATGAACCCTCCGGTCGGGAAGTCGGGACCGGTGATGCGGGCCCGGAGCCCGCGCTGCTTCTCTTCGGGGCTCTCCTCACGATGCTCGATGGTCCAGATGATGCCGTCGATCACCTCGGTGAGGTTGTGAGGCGGGATGTTGGTGGCCATCCCTACGGCGATGCCCGCCGAGCCGTTCACCAGGAGGTTCGGGAACGGCGTGGGCAACACCGAGGGTTCTTCGGTAGTCTCGTCGTAGTTGGGAACGAAGTCGACCGTCTCCTTGTCGAGATCGGCCATCAGATCGTCGGAGAGCGGCTGGAGCTTGGCCTCGGTGTATCGCATCGCGGCGGGCGGGTCGCCGTCCACCGAGCCGAAGTTGCCCTGTCCGTCGACCAGCGGATAGCGCATGTTGAAGCCCTGCGCCAGCCGGACCAGCGTGTCGTAGATCGAGGCGTCGCCGTGGGGATGGAAGTTGCCCATCACCTCGCCCACGATCTTGGCGCACTTGCGATAGGCCCGATTCGACGCGAGCCCCATCAGCCGCATCCCGTAGACCACCCGACGATGCGCCGGTTTCAGTCCGTCGCGAACGTCTGGAAGCGCGCGCCCGATGATGACGCTCATGGCGTAGTCCATGTAGGACCGACGCATCTCGTCTTCGATGTTGACGGGGGCGCGCGACTGCAGATCTGAGGAGTCGGACATTGAGTGGAGTTCCCTACAGAAGACAGAAGACAGGAGACAGAAGACAGAAGGTCATCCGACTCCGACCGGCGAGCGGCATCACACGTCGAGGTTCTTGACGTCGAGCGCGTTGTCCTCGATGAACTTGCGTCGGGGCTCGACCTGGTCGCCCATCAGCGTGGTGAACATCAGGTCCGCTTCCGTGTCGTCTTCAGCACGGACCTGCAGCAGCGTGCGGTGCTCCGGGTTCATGGTGGTCGCCCACAACTGATCGGGGTTCATCTCGCCCAGGCCCTTGTAGCGATTGATGGCGACGCCACGTCTGCCGACGCTCAGGAAGTGCTCGACGAGCGCCTCGAGCCCCTCGATCTCGACCGCCGTCCCACGGGTCGAGGTCTCGTCGTCCTCATCGGAGTCGCCCTTGGGGACCGTCGTGACCGTCATCGTGCCCTGCACCACCGCGACGGAGCGGTAGCTGGCGAGCAACGCCCGGTACTCGGCCGACTCGACGAACTCGATCCCGACGGTCTGCCGACGCGCCAACCCACCCGAGCGGTCTTCGATGACCAGATAGTGGGCGTTGTGCTCTTCGTCGACTTGCACGGTGACCTCGCGGGAGGCCTGACTGAGCTCACTCGCCAGCGTCTCGAGCGTCGCCCGGTCGGAGAAAAACGCCTTGCCGTCGGCATCCCGGGTCAGCAGCGCGTCGATCACGTCCGAGGCCGGGCCGCGGCGCTCGACGATCCCCCGCAGGCGCTGGTATTCGACCAGCTGATGGAGCAGCGTCTCGAGCTCCGCACCGGTGCGGTCGCCAGTCGACAACGTGAGCACGCGGGTCTCGGCCGCCCGCCGGAACAGCCAGGCTTCGAGTTCGCTGTCGTCTTTGACATAGGTCTCGCTACGACCACGTTTGACCCGATACAGGGGCGGCTGGGCGATGTAGATGTGCCCCCGTTCGATCAACTCGCGCATCTGCCGGTAGAAGAACGTCAGGAGCAGGGTGCGGATGTGCGAGCCGTCCACATCCGCGTCGGTCATGATGATGATCCGGTGATAGCGCAGCTTCTCGGGGCTGAAGTCTTCCTTGCCGATGCCACACCCCAGCGCCGCGATCATCGTGCGGATCTCATCACTCCCCAGCATCTTGTCGAAGCGCGCCTTCTCGACGTTCAGGATCTTGCCCTTGATCGGCAGAATGGCCTGGAAGCGTCGATCCCGCCCTTGCTTGGCGGACCCGCCGGCCGACTCACCCTCCACGATGTAGAGCTCGCAGCGCTCGGGGTCGCGCTCCTGACAATCGGCCAGCTTGCCCGGCAGGCTGCTGTTGTCGAGCGCCCCTTTTCGACGAACGAGGTCGCGTGCCTTCCGAGCCGCCTCCCGCGCCCGGGCCGCTTCGATGGTCTTGTTGACGATCCGCTTGGCCAGCGCCGGGTTCTCTTCGAGATAGGCACCGAGCTTGTCGTTGACGATCGCCTCGACAATCCCCTTGACCTCGGTATTGCCGAGTTTCGTCTTCGTCTGCCCCTCGAACTGCGGATGGGGAATCTTGACGCTGATGACCGCAGTCAGGCCCTCACGAATGTCGTCGCCCCCGATGCTTTCCTTCAGGTCTTTGGCGAGGTTGTGCCGGGAGGCATAGCTGTTGAGTGTCCGGGTCAACGCGGCCCGAAGTCCGGACACGTGGGTGCCGCCTTCCTGGGTGTTGATGTTGTTCGCAAAGGCGTGCAGCGTTTCCGAGTAGGCGTCGTTCCACTGCAGCGAGATCTCGGCGTCGATCCCTTCACGGTCGCCCCGCATGAAGATCGGCTCGGCATTCACCGCCACGCGGTTCTTGTTGAGGTACTGGACGAACGAGTTGATGCCGCCCTCGTAGCAGAAGTCGCGGCTCTTGCCGTCCCGCTCGTCGTCTAGCGTGATCCGGACACCGGCATTCAGGAAGGCCAGCTCGCGCAGGCGATGGGCGAGGGTGTCGAAGCTGTAGTCGATGGTTTCGAACACCTCGGCGTCCGGCTTGAAGGTGATCTTGGTCCCACGTCGTTTCGTCGTACCCGTCACTTCGAGATCGGCGTCCGGTACGCCACGGGTGTAGCTCTGCTGATAGACCTCTCCGTTACGCCAGATCTCGAGCGCCACGGTGTCCGACAGGGCATTGACGACCGACACGCCGACCCCGTGGAGCCCTCCCGAGACCTTGTAGCTGTCGTTGTCGAACTTTCCTCCCGCGTGCAGGACCGTCAAGACGACCTCCGCGGCGGGACGGCCGTTCGCATGAGTGTCGACCGGAATACCTCTCCCGTTGTCGACCACCGTGATCGAGTTGTCGATGTGAACGGTGACCTTGATGGTGTCGCAGAAACCGGCCAGGGCCTCGTCGATGGAGTTGTCCACCACCTCGTACACCAGGTGATGGAGCCCGACGGCACCGGTGGACCCGATGTACATGGCGGGCCGTTTTCGGACCGCCTCCAGACCTTCGAGGATCTTGATCTTGTCGGCGCCGTATTCGGCCAGATCCTCCGCGGTCACCTCGGCGCTCGCCGGCACGACGGACAGATCTACCTCGTCTGCCGTCGGGCTCAACTCCTCGGGATCGTTCTGTTCCAGCTGCGTCATCGGTTCCTGGGTATGTAGGGCAGTAGTCTCGTGGTCATGCCGCGGTGGTCGCGTTCGCGAGAGTCCGACGAGCCCCGTCAGACTCGCATCGGCATGATGACGTAGGTGTACTCGTAGCCTTCGTGGGCCACGGGCGACAACACGGCCTGACTCAGCTCATCCTTGAAATCGAGGCCGATGTTTTCCGTCTCGACGACCCCGAGAAAGTCGAGCAGGTACTGCGCGTTGAAACAGATACCAAGGGCTTCGCCCTCGTATTCGACCGCCAGAACTTCCGAGGCCTCACCAACTTCCGGGCTACTCGACGTGATCTCCACCTTTCCGGCGTCGATCTGCAGCTTGATGGCTCGGGACCGCTCGCTGGACAGCAAGGCGACCCGCTTGACGGCACTGGTCAGACGGTCGCGCTCGAACTCGATCCGCTTGTCGTTGCCCTTGGGGATGACCCGTTCATAGGCGGGAAACTGGGCGTCGATCATCCGGGAAATGAGCTGACGGCCGCCGACATCGAAGAACAGGTGGTTCTCGCCGCGACGATATGTCACCTCTGCATCATCGTCAGCCACCAGCCGGGCCAGCTCCCAGATCGTCTTCTTCGGCAGAATGACGCGGGCGTCGTCGTCACCGGCGGCCTCGGGGCCCCCCTCGAGCGCCGCGGCAACCAGGGCCAGGCGGTGCCCATCGGTGGCCACCAGCGTCATGTCGGACGACCCGAGCACGAAGAGCGCGCCGTTGAGGAAGAAACGGGTGTCCTCCCCGGTGATCGCGAACTGGGTCTTGCCCACCATCTCGCGAAGCGCCGCGCCTGGCAGAGTCACCGGATCGATCTCGGCCGGTTCAGGCAGCGCCGGGAAGTCATCCTTGGGCAAGGTCTGGATCCGCGAGCTGAATCGCTCGGCCGAGATGTTGACCGACCCCGCCGCCGATTGCGTGATGCGAACCTCCGTGTCCGGCAGCGCTCGCACAATCTCGAACAGCTTCTTGGCGGGAATCGTGATCGATCCCCCTTTCTCGACGCCCGCTTCACATCGACTCCGGAGACCAACTTCGAGGTCCGTGGCCGCGAGTCGCGCGTGGTCCGCCCCGTCCTCCGCTTCCAGCAACACGTTGGCCAGAATGGGAATGGTGTTCTTTCGTTCGACGATGCCTTGAAAGAGTTGCAGTTCCTTGAGGAGCTCGGCTTTGCGAACGGTGAGTTCCATGTGGGGGATGACCTCGGAGGTTTGGAATGGACCGCGGAACGGGGTCTTTCACGCACATGCGTGAGAAAGAAACAATTATATCAAGGATCTTTAGTGTTGTTGAAAACCGAATCGAGGCAAAAAGCTGTTTATTTTTCAGTAATTTAGGTTGTTGATCCGGTTCTGGAAAACAGGGTCGGATCTCCACGGTTCCGCCCACGGTTCGGAAGTCCACAAACGGTCCACAGGAGACAGGCTGTGGACTGTGGAAAACTCGTTGAGTCGCACGTCAGTCAAACGACTTCAACAAGGTCTCGATGGTCGAGTTGAAGCTCGCGTCCTGCTTTCGTCGTGCCTCGATCTTGCGGATCGAATGAATGACCGTCGAGTGGTGCTTGCCACCAAAGCTCTTGCCGATCTGAGGCAGTGAGGCACTGGTGAGGGACTTGCACAGATACATCGCGATCTGGCGGGGTTCGGCGACCGACTTGGCGTTGTTTCGCGACTTGAGGTCGCTGACCTTCAACGAGTAGCGGGTGGCAACCGATTTCTGAATGACGTCGATGGTCACCTTCGCGTCGCCCCGGTCGAGGATGTTTCGAAGTACGTCCTGGGCCAGGGGCAACGAGATCTGCCGGCCGGTCAGTGAGGCGTAGGCAATGAGGCGGATCAACGAACCCTCGAGCTCTCGGATGTTCGACTTGATCTTGCCGGCGATGTAGAGCGCCACGTTGTCCGGAAGCGGGATGGTCTCCGCCTCGGCCTTCTTCTTGAGGATGGCCACCTTGGTTTCGAGGTCGGGTGGCTGGATATCGGCGATGAGACCCCATTCGAACCGTGAGCGCAGGCGTTCCTCGAGCTGGGGAATCTCGTGGGGCGGGCAGTCACTGCTGATGACAATCTGCTTCTGCGCGTCGTAGAGCGAGTTGAAGGTGTGGAAGAACTCGGTTTGCGTGCCTTCCTTGCCGGCCAGGAACTGAATGTCGTCGACCAGCAGGATGTCCATGCTGCGATAGCGTTCGCGGAACTCGAGCACCCGGTCGTAGCGGACCGCGTTGATCATCTCGTTCATGAAGCGTTCGGAGGAGATGTAGGTCAGTTCCAACTGTGGCGAGTGGGTATCGAGATACTGCCCGATGGCGTGCATGAGATGGGTCTTGCCCAGCCCGACGCCGCCATAGATGAACAGCGGGTTGTAGGAGCGTGACGGGGCCTCTGCCACGGCCCTTGCGGCGGCGTGCGCAAACTGATTCGAGGGGCCGACCACGAACTTCGCGAAGGTATAGCGTTGATTGAGTCGGGCTATCGCTCCGGCGCGTTCGGTAGGAAGCTGGGGCGCAGGTGTAGGTTCGGGAGCTGTTTCCGCGGGGGTGGGTTCGGAAACAGACGCCCCTTCGGTGACGAAGGAGACCACCGTCCCCTTGCGGTCGAGATCTGCTACCGCTTCGGCAATGACCCCCGCGTAGTGCTTGGTGAGCCAGTCGCGAAACAGCTCGTTTGGCACCTTCACACGAACCGTGGTGCCGTCGTCGTCGAGAAATCCGGTGGGTTTGAACCAGGTGAAGAAGCTATGGCGATTCACCTTGGATTCGATCCTGGCGAGGATCTGGTCCCAGACGTTGGCAGGCATCGCCGAGCCTGGCTGGGGGTCAGACATGGGGGCCGACCGGACGCGGCGCGACCTGGCGGGGGCCGTGAATCACGCCAAAATGGGCAATATTGCGCAAACCAAAATAGGCAATATTCCGCAAGAATGTGAAGAAAAGTGGCCCTTTTGGCGCCGTGGAACGCCGACGGGGGGCCGGATCACAGATTTGGTGGACTTTCCACATTTTTTCCACAGTTGTGGAAAACTTTCGGTAGGGGGTGCGCTGCGGCGCCAGCCGCAAGGACGGGACTGTAGCACAGGCCTATTCTGGCCGCAATTGGCTGAGCGCCCGGCGGAACGCACCGGTGTTTGTGGGCGGAGAACGGCGTTGACAGCCACCGTGAGCCTTGGCTAGCATGGAGAGTTCTCGCCGTTCTCGAGGGAGTCGGGACTAGATGAAGCGCACTTTCCAACCGAACAATCGCCGTCGCCGAAAGACTCACGGCTTTCGCGCCCGCATGAGCTCGCCCGCCGGACGCCGGATCCTGAGTCGTCGTCGTGCCAAGGGCCGGCGCCGGCTGTCGGTGTCGGGCTGATTCGCACCCTCGCGGTCGCCGGAGCCCAGTCGTGAGCGAGCTGCAGGCGACGCACGCGCTGCCCCGCACCGAGCGGATCCGGCGGCGCCCGGAGTTTCTGCAGATCCAGCGGCAGGGCGTCCGGACCCGCGGACGGTATCTCACGCTCGTCAGTCTGCCCGGTCAGACCCGCTCGAGCCGGCTGGGCATCGTGGCCCCGAGACGGCTAGGCAACGCCGTTCGACGAAACCGATCGAAGCGGCGTGTTCGTGAGTTGTTCCGTCACGCCAAGCCGATTCCCAGTCTCGACCTCGTGGTGCTGCCCCGACCCGAGTTCCCGGATGTTCCGTTCACCGTTCTCTTCGACGACTTCCGACGCACGTTGCGTCGTCAGATCCGGGCTCACCGTGTCGCGTGAAATCCCCGGGCCTGACGCGTGGTGGAACCGGCTCGACCGCGGGCTCGTCCGGATTGGCGTGGGGCTGATCCTGGGCTATCGGACGCTCTTCGGATCGCTGACGGCCGGCGCCTGCCGCTTCGAGCCGTCCTGCTCGCACTACGCGGAGGCGGCGCTCCGGCAGCACGGCAGCCTGCGTGGCTCCTGGTTGACCCTGCGACGGCTGTCTCGTTGTCATCCCTTTCATGCCGGGGGCTACGACCCGGTACCTCACGATGATCCGGCGGCACATCGGGTGAGCCACTGAGCCATGGAACGTCGAGTCTTGCTGGCGGTGTTCCTGTCGTTCCTGGTCCTGGTGATCTATCAGAGTCTGGTGGGCCCGCCACCGGTGCCCGATGCTCCGGCCGCGGCGGTGGATCCACCGTCGGCCGGTGTCGCGCCCCCCGCCGACACCCCGCCCGCGCCGGCGAGGGCGAGCGCCGAGCCGCCACCGCCGCCGGCCCTTGCCGCTCCGGCGGAGGTGAACGTCGAGGTCGGAGACACGGCCGCCCGGGACATCGAGGTGGAAGGTGCGGCGGTACGGGCGGTGTTCACCAACCGTGGCGCGGAGCTGGTGAGCTGGCAGCTACTCGACTACGAAGACGATGATGGCGGGCCGGTCGAGCTGGTGCCCGCCGATGTGGCTCCCGGTCAGGCGTGGCCGTTTACCTTGACGATCCCCGGCGACGCCGAGACCACCGCTCGCCTGGACGCCGCGCTGTTCGAGCCTTCGACCACCGGACTCCAGCTGACGGGTGACGAAGTTTCCCTGGTGTTCGAGTACGCCGACAGCTCCGGCCTGCGCGCCGCGAAGACGTTCACGTTTCTGTCGACCGCCGGTCAGCCCTACGTGGTCGACTTCAGCGCGACGGTGACCCGGGGCGGCAGCCCCCTCCCGGTGCTCGTGCAGTGGGGACCGGCGCTGGGTGGTGTTCGGGCCGAGACCTCGAGGCTGGTCTTCCAGCAGCTTCCTGCTGGGGTGCTGTATGGACGCACCCTCGAGGGCGAGCAGTATCAGGAAACGGATATTCTCCGCCCCCAGCCTGGCGATCTGGCCGAACGGTCGAGTTATGAAGGTCAGCTCGGTTTCGTCGGGGTGGACAACCACTACTTCCTGGCCGCGGCCCTCCCTGGTGAACGGCCCAGCCGTGTCGACTATCGCGCGGTGTCCACCGCGGCGGTCGAGCACGATCTGGTGGCCTTCGATCTGTCCATCGATGTGGCAGAGGAACCGCTGCCGGTGTTTCTCGGGCCCAAGGACTTCGACGTGCTTGGCGCCGTGCATCCGGATCTGGTCCGCGCCATCGACTTCGGCTTCCTGTCCGTGATCGTGGTGCCGCTGCACCGGACGCTGAAGTGGATCTACGGATTCCTCGGCAATTACGGCTGGTCGATCATCGCGCTGACTGCGCTCATCAACATCGCGATCTTCCCGCTGCGGCACAAGAGCGTGACCTCGATGCGGAAGATGGCGGAGGTGCAGCCCGAGATGAAGGCGATCCAGGCGCGCTATGCGGGCCTGAAGGCCACCGACCCCGCCAAGCAGAAGATGAACCAGGAGGTCATGGAGCTGTATCGGAAGCATGGGGCGAATCCAGCCAGTGGATGCCTGCCGATGCTGCTCACCATGCCCATTCTGATCGCCTTCTACCGACTCCTGTCGATGGCGGTCGAGCTTCGCGGCGCGCCCTTCATGGGCTGGATCACCGACCTCTCGGTGCAGGACCCGCTCTATGTCACGCCGGTGTTGATGGGCGCTTCGATGGTGTTGCAACAGAAGATGACGCCGTCGGCGGCCGATCCGACACAGCAGAAGATCATGATGCTGATGCCGGTGATGTTCACGGTGATGTTCCTGTGGGCACCGAGTGGCCTCGTCATCTACTGGTTCACGAGCAACCTGTTCGGGATCGGACAGCAGGTGATTACCAACAAGCTGGCGGGCCCGCCGAGGACACGCAACGTCCGGCCCGCGGCCGAACGCCAGACGAAGAACGTGTCCGACGCCGAGGTGGTCGATGTCGAGCCGGTGCAGGATTCCGGAAAGACCTCAGGCTCGGGCCGCGGATCCCGGAAGCGGTCGGGGCGCGGCGCGAAACGGGGACGCCGGTAAGGCGTCGTTGCCGGGCGGCGCAGGACGAAGAGAGGAAGAGCCAAGTGAGCGCGGATCTCGAATCTCGGATGGTGAGCTTTGTCGAGGCGGTGATGTCTGCCATGGGCCTCTCCGTGGAGGTGGCCTGCGCCCCGATCGACGATGGCACACGGATCACGGTGGACGGCGAGGGAGGAGAGCTCCTTCTGAGAAAGAAGGCGGCGGGTCTCGATGCGCTGCAGCACGTGGTGAACGCGGTGTTCCGGAGCGAGCACACGAAAGGCCACATCGTCGTCGACTGTCTCGACTACCGGAAGGGCAAGGACGAGGAGCTTCGGCAGACGGCTGTGCTGCTGGCGGAGCGTGCGCGCTCAACCGGTGAGACCCAGGAGCTCGGGCCGCTCAACCCGTATGCGCGCCGGATCGTGCACCTCGCAATTGCCGATGATCCCGGCGTGACGTCGGAGAGCATCGGAGACGCCTTCCTGAAGACCGTGCTCATCTCGGCCAGCGAGTCGTAGGCGTTCCCTCGCCCAGTGCGGCCCGGCCAGGCCAGAGTGCGCGCCGGTTTTGTCCCCAGCCGGACCTCCGTATCTCGGGTCCGGCCATTGACCCGCTACCACAGCGAGTCGAATACTGCCGGTTGGTGACCGATCCCGCGTCACCGCTGAGACCGGCATGTTCAGTTCAGAAGACACGATTGTCGCGCTGGCGACGCCGCGGGGCCGCGGCGGCCTGGGCGTGGTGAGGCTGAGTGGCCCCAGTGCCCGGTCGATCGCCCAGGGCCTGCTCGGCCGGGCCACACCGCTCGAGCCGCGGCATGCCACGCTGACCCGGTTGGTGGAGAGCGAGGCCGGCGAGCGACGCGCCATCGACCACGTGGTCGCGACGCTTTTTCCGGGTCCGGGCTCCTATACCGGTGAGGACGTGGTCGAGGTGAGCGCCCACGGCAGCCCGGTCTTGCTGGACCGGCTCGTCGAGCTGGCAGTGCGGGCGGGAGCCCGGCTGGCCGAGCCCGGAGAGTTCACGTTTCGTGCGTTTCTGCACGGACGGCTGGACCTGGTTCAGGCCGAGGCGGTCGCCGACCTGATCGATGCGGTCACACCCCGACAGGCCCGGGTCGCCTTCGACCAGCTCGAGGGGACGATGACCGGGCGCATAAAGGGGCTGGATGACCGGTTGTTCGACCTGATTGCGCGGTTGGAGGCGTCTCTCGATTTTCCTGATGAGGGCTATCACTTCGTGGAGCCGGGTGAGGTGGCGGAAGCGATTGCCGGGTTGCGGCGCGAGATCCTGTCGGCGCTCGGCGAGGCGTCGCAGGGTCGGCTGCTCCGAGAGGGCGGGCAGGTCTTGATTCTGGGAACGCCGAATGTCGGCAAGTCCTCCATTTTCAATGCTTTACTCGGTTCATCTCGGTCAATCGTGGCCGATCAGGCGGGCACGACGCGAGACCTGGTGAGCGAGCGTCTCGATCTCGAGGGGCTGGCGGTCACGCTGGTCGACTCGGCGGGGCTCCGGCAGACGACGGACGAGGTCGAGGGGGCGGGAGTGGAGCGGGCGCGCGGCGCGCTCGGGGTGGCGGCCGCGGCGCTCGTGGTGCTCGACCGGTCGCGGCCCCTGGCCGAAGGGGATCTCGAGGCGGTGGCGGAGACCGCGGGCGGGAGCCAGGTCGTGGCGGTGAACAAGGTTGACCTGCCCGCGGCCTGGGAGCCGTCGGAGCGGGCCGAGCTGGGGGACTCGACCGTCGTCGAGGTGGCGGCGACCTCC
>MDTE01182082.1_pt1 | contig 26533 bp, 20 predicted proteins | sample 811231 | NCBI WGS metagenome assembly MDTE01 (sample SAMN05326651, study PRJNA326480) | marine metagenome | isolation source: seawater | place: Indian Ocean: Red Sea | collected 2010
CACTCGGTAGGGATCGGGTCGAGCGTCGCCCTCCAAAGCGCCAGTGGTCCCGCTCGGGGAGGAAACCTCACCACACCCAGCCACCAATGACAACACGAGGGTAAACAACACGAGAACAGGCGCTCCAAGAATCAAGTCCCTATTCATCAGATCGCCTCCAAGTCGTTCTACTCTCAAAACTTCCACGAGATTCCTGTAAAGAACGTCAGATCCTCTGCCTCGTCATTCAGTCCGATCAACGTGCCGGCATCCAACTGGATCATCTCGCTCAATCCGTAGGTAACGCCGCCGCTGAAAAAAGAATGATAAGGATGATCCCCCGCCACTCCCAGGTATTCGATATACACCCCGAAGGCCTCGGTTAGATCCAATCCGACTACTGCCGTGTGGGAGACTTCCCAATCCATATCCCGGTCATTGTCGTCGTAGACTCGGTCAACCTGCACCTGGCTTCCGAATCCCCACCGTTCACCACCCCGCCACGCGAAAGGCGCCACCACCCCTCCCTCCCATCGACCATTGCTGACCTTGGTTTGAGTCGGGACTTTGACAACCGGCATCAGACCAAGCGCCGTCGTTCCACTGTCGTTTCCCCACAGATTGTATTTCAATCGAATCGTCAAATCGCTGAAATCCTCCACGGTCGTCTTGCCTCCCCCCATTGTCACCGTTTCACGAACGTAAGGGACAAAAACGAGTTGAAGATCCATCCGGTCAGACAAACCATACTTGATGTTGCTCTCTGCAACCCCCCAGGCTTCACGCCGTATCCCACCAGCATCATCCCGGGAATAGCTGAAAAAGGCACTTTCCAACTGGAAATGGCCCCGGTCAACCGTCACCGGACTCTCGGTGGCGTCGGGGCGGTCGGTTTCCAATTCACGGATTCCGGACTCCGCCGCCACCATTACCACGGAACCGGCCAACGGAGCGATCACCCATCCAAACCGCCGTACCCACAGATCCACCTCAAACCCATTGCGCAGAATAGGATACATCAGCCCAGTCTCACTTTGTTAGATTTAACTAAGTTTAACATCATCCCGAAACTGAACGACGCTAATTGATCTGTCAATTAATATTTGATTAATAAAGTTTCTTTAACCTTGATAAATAATATTAGATACACCAAAGTCCACCGCGTGCCTCGTGTAGTAAAAAAGCAAAGTATCTCAGCGGAGGACTACCTTGAGCGCATCCATGAGCTGATCACCGAGAAAGGCTACGCAAGGGCCGTCGACATCGCGAACGCACTGGGCATTAGCCAATCCTCGGTCACATCCATGGTCCAAAAACTAGCCCAAGAAGGCCTCCTCAATTACGAAAAATATCGAGGCCTAACCCTTACCAAAGAGGGGCTTCGAGTGGCTCTCGCCATCCATGAACGGCACGAGATTCTTAAACGCTTCCTGTCCCTTTTGAACGTCTCCCAGCAAGCTCAGGAGAAGGACATAGAAGGTCTTGAACACCACATCAGCGATGAGACGGTACAGGCATTGGCAAGACTGTCCAATCACCTCCAGGAGAATGGGCCTCATTTGGGCTGATGATCAGTGAGTCCCCTCGGATTCGAACATCAGACACCATCTCCCCGCAGGATGGCTTGCGATCCAGAGCCAACCCCAAAGAGCGTTTCCGTCGGCGACTTAGGCCTGCGGCAGGGTTTCCTTCTTCATATGGCCCCCCCAAGGCAATCGATGCTTGCGAAATCGAACGGGCTCATTCCCATCAGGATCCAAGTCGATCTCCAGGAAAGCCCCATCCTTCAGCAATTCGATTCCCGCCAATGAAGGACATAAAACGACCTTAAACGGGCCCCAAGCCCGCGACATTCGGAGCGCTGCCGAAAGCCGGTTGACGGTGACCCCAAGGAAAGAGATCTGCGGCATCCCGCCCAAGAGCCGGCTGCTGCCAAGAATGAAATCCGAGTGCAAGTGCCCGATCACCGTCCGCTCCACCTGATCGAGGCGTTTCCGGACAGAGGAGATTTCGGCCAGAAACGGGAGCGCCGAGGGATCATGACAGAAGAGAATGACCCGTTTCTTGGAATCCAAGGAGTCAAACCACTTCTCGATTTGAAGGATATATCCCTCCCGAAGCTGTTCCCATGCGTTCCTCTCGCTCTCCTTGATATCGCCTCCCATCACCGGCAATGCGAGAAGAGACGATGTCACCCCCATCAAGCAATACACCCCCACATCCTGCGACCACAGGGGATTCAACCCCAACCCCGAAACCGCCCGCTCCCAACTGGCCCACCGCAAACCGCCAGCCCCTCCAAAGATACTTTTCTTCCCCAGCTCATGATCGCCCATATTCGCCAGAAGACGGCCACCATAGGCTCGGCGAAGTTCCCCCAGGCATTGCGCGGCACTTTCATAAGCAGCCTCGTCCGAACATCCGACAAAGGCGGTGTCACACGAATAGTCCCCGTTGGCCACGACCCAATCCGGCTTGCCCGCTCTCTGAATGACGTCATCGAGCAGATGGTTGTGGGCGAAGACGTCTCGGAGCCAAAAATAGCGCCGGTAGAGCCCGACGAGTGTTCGAAGCAAAAACCCTGGGATCACCCTCGACTCATGATCCTTCCGGTCCCGTTCGGCCGGTCCCGCATAATGAATATCACTGACGACCAAGACCCTGACCCGATTCTCCATCTCCCTCTCCATACATCAGATACTCGAGGAGATCCGCCACGGCCTGCGGACCCAAGTCGTCCAACAACCCCTCTGGCATCAACGACATCCCCGTCGATTCCACTCGGTCGATCCTCGACTTGAGCGTGTTGACCTCAATCCCACCTGCCTGCCGTAATGTGATTGAAGTTTCCGTTTCAATCCGAAGAATGCCCGTCTGTTCGGTGGCGCCGCTCACCAACGTGAGTCCGTAGTACTGGGGGGCCACCTCCCGGTTCGGTGCCAACACCGACTCGAGGATCCCTCGTTTACGCAACCCGCGCATGGAGGCAACGCTCGGTCCCACGTCAACCCCAAGATTCCCCAGCCGATGGCAAAGCGCGCAGCGTTCCACAAACCATCGTTTTCCGGCCGCGATATCGGCTTCCATCAGAAGGGAGGGTTGGAGACGAGCCATCAATTGCTGGGGGGCCACCGAAGGCACCGCCAAAAGTTTCTCCGACCGCGAACGGATCCCCGGGTCTGAATGGTTCATCAGAATCTCCCTTTGGCGCTTGGTCAAATCCCTCGGAGAAAGCTGCCTTTCCGAAACCCAGTCCACAACACGCATCAAATCTTCTCCATGCTCATAATACACTTCCACAAAGGCCTTTCGAATGGCCGGCAAGAACCGCGGGAACTGCTGGCTCATCCAGCCAATCAATGCTGAATCGGAGACGCCTCGACTCAAGGCGATACACTCCAATCCTAGTTCCGAAGGTGGATTCCGCGACATCACCATCCGGATGAGTTCCGGAAGCCTCGACCGCTCCACGGCTCCGATCAACCTCAGGGCACGAGCCGCAGCGGAAGGCACGATGTCCGTCCTCATGACGAGCGCCTCGGCCTCCCCCACCAGATCCTCCAACACAACCGAAACCTCAGCGGGAATCCCATTTTCCTGGTTCGAATCTCGGGCAATCAACAGGTCCAATACCAGTTGGATTGCGTGCGACGGATCATCAAGCGTCTGAGCCCATTCCAGTGCCTCCACATAGGACTCCAAAGTCAGATGAGGTGCCACCGTTTGCGCGACCTTTGTGAGAACTTGAAGATATTGGGGCGCGAACCAAAACGCCCGCTCTTCAACCACCAAAGACCAAAACGCCTCGTCATCAGGCCCAATAGCATTCAACACGGCATATTGCACCCATGGATCTTGGCCGGCGTGCCTCAGAATCGCATAAAGATCCCGCGCTCTACCCTCATATCGAACCGTACCCAGAGTGTTCGCACTCTGGAGAACCACCCTAAGATCGTCATCCTTCGCCCGATCTGACAATAGCCGCTCGATCCCCGTCCCAAGCTCGGAACCGAGCGATTCCACCAATCTCAACGCGTGAACTCGAACAAAGGGAGATTCATCCCTCAAGCCCTTTTCAATGTCCCTTATCCTCAGCCCCCCCAAGCTGCTGAGCCCATAGAGGGCGTGAAGCCGGGCGACCGGCTCCTGGGCTTCGACCAACATCTGCGAGAGGATCGATCCCGCGCTGGCATCTTGACGTTCGAAAAGCAGGCGAGAGGCGCAATCGCGATGCCAGCCATTGGGGTGACGAAGGAGAGCCACCAGCTCACGAGTCGACAGCGCCGAGAGTTTCCGGGACGGGCGCAAGCCGTTGTCCGTCGCTCGAATGCGATAGAGTCGTCCTGCATCGTTGCCTCGATTGAGATCAAGATGCCGTTTGATGTTCTGAGGCAGAGACCATGGGTGCTCGATCACCTCGCGACTCATATCCGCCACCCACAAGGTTCCATCCGGGGCATTGGCAAATTGGACCGGCCGGAACCAGTGATCGCGAGAGGCCACAAATTCAGAGGCTTCATCCTCGGGAAACCTCTGGGCCAACAGCCGAACCCCCTCAACCCGTAACTGTTTTCGATGGATGAGATTACTACCACAATCTCCAATCAACGCCGTTCCTTGATACTCGCTCGGCCACTGGTCTCCGCGATAAATGGTCACCCCGGTGGCCCCCGTGAAGTAACCCGAAGGACGGCCTCCCCCCTCCACCGGCCCCCTCACTCTCCCGGCAACACGCCATCGGGTTCGAATGACCCGCCAGGGTTCATCGGGACTGAGCCGGAACACGGGTGCGGCCGGCCCATCCTCGGCAATGCTGATCCGAACTCGAGGGGCCTCAAGCCCTCGATTCTTCCCCAAATAATGAAGTGGAAAAACTTCCTGCTGGATATGATCGGAATTGCTACACAGGAATTTTTGCCCGAAGTCGTCAAACGCCATCCCGTGCTGCCCTCCCCCAACCTCCGCTCGCATTTTCAGTGAACGTGGGTCAAATGAGAAGTCTCGTCCTCGCAAGCTAAGCGCCTTCCGATCGGGGTGCTTCGGGCTGGTGACGACTCCCCCCGCCCCACTCGTGACCCCGTGAATCCGATTGTCGATGCCCCAACGGAATGAATTCATCAGCGCTTGAACATTGAGTCGGTTGGTCTCGTATGGCGCATACTCGCTAGCAAATCCGGTGAATACCGTCTCCCGAACATTGGCACGACCATCGCCATCGGTATCCTTGAAATAAAAGATATCAGGCGTGGAACCCACAAAGACGCCCCCGTCGTAACAGATGACTGCAGTCGGCCAAGGAAGATCCTCCACAAAGACCGAACTCCAATCCATGATGCCGTCCCCGTTTCGATCCTCCAGCAAACGCCCCCGCCCCATCCGTTCCGGACGTCGCTCCGAGTAGTCCCTCATCTCAACGATAAATAGCCTCCCGTCCTCATCAAAGGACATGGCCACGGGATCCATCACAAGGGGTTCCCAGGCAACCGGTTCAATCCGGAATCCTTCCGCCACCTCCAACGACGCAAGGCTAGCCTCAATCCCCCGGATCGCGAGGGAGGGTAATTCTTCCGGCAAAACATCCGGCTCCTGTGCCCTCCCCATTCGATCTAGTCTCGTGAGCCCGATCAATACGAGCCCCACAACGAAGCCCCTCAACCAGGGCCGATTCAGTAACTTTGAGTGAACGTTCTTCATCGTGGATCCATCGTTGAACCGGCTGTCGGAATCTTTGTTGCAATGGCCTCTGAGAGGATACCCAACGCTTCGCTTCGAACCACCACGCCAATCAAACGCATCTCCTTCAAGTTATTGACGACAGGAACATTCCTCATCTCACTGGCAAGCAGTGTTGAAATGGCCTCGTCCAAACGCTGGTCTGGAGTCAATACCTGAGGCAGCGGTCGCATGACATCCAAGGCGATCACACTCGTCAAATGCTCCCCCATGGTCAGATACTCCTTCAAATCTTGCAATGAAACGATTCCGACCAACCGTGAGCTCCGATCCACCACAGGAAGGAAATGATAGGTCGTCTTGATGAATCGTTCACTAATCACTTCAAACGAATCGGCATCGAGGAGTGGTTTCGTAGGGTCCAACATCAGATCCCCGATCCGGCGCCGGGTCGCCGCGCCCAACCGCTCCGTTTCCCACGAGGTTGCCAGGCCTTTGAGCTCCAAGCCTTCCGAATATACGTTCACCCGATGCAGTCCTCGCGCAACGAGGGTGGAAACGACACAGGTTAACATCAGGGGAGGCATCAAGGAGTAATTCAAGGTGAGTTCAAAGATCATGATCATGGCGAGCAGTGGTGCGTGAGTAACCCCCGCCAACATGCCTCCCATTCCGACAAGGGCAAAGGCGCCCACCGGAAGAGTGGTGTTGCCAAAAAGCCCGGTCAACGCAAAGAAGAAAACCCCGCCCAAGCCTGCACCCAAAAAAAGAGTGGGCGTAAAAATCCCCCCCAAGGTCCCCGCTCCCACCACCACCACAGTGGCGATCCCCCGAGCGGCGAGGAGTCCCGCCAAAGCACTGAGGCCATAGTCTCCATTCAGCACGAGACTGGCTTCTCGATAACCATTCCCAATCACTCCCGGGAACAGGAGTGCCAACAAACCCACGACGAAACCACCGGCAGCCAGGCGAGCAAAGATCGGGGCGGGCATCGCCCCAAACAACCGCTCGCTCACTCGAATGGCTTTCTGGAAGGCTGCCGCAGCAAAGCCACAAACTCCCCCCAATGCCAAAAACCAGATGAGCTGATCATTGGGAAAATCAATGGTGGGGACATCATAGAGTGGTCCCTGCCCCATAAAGCTTCGACAAAGAATGGTGGCCGTTACGGAGGCGAAAACGAGCGGCGCAAACAGATTCATCGCAAAGTTTCCAAGAACGATCTGCGAAGCAAAGACGGCACCCGCGATGGGAGCATTATAAGCCGCCGCCATTCCCGAAGCCGCGCCACAGGCCACGAGCAAGCGGAGCCGATAGGGAGGCCAACCAAATCCCTGACCCAGCTTCGAAGACAGGGTGGCTGTCAATTGAGTGATCGAACCCTCGCGACCAATCGATGCTCCCCCAACAATGCTCACAAGCGAAGAGACCCCCTTCAAAATCGCCGTTCGAAACCGCAAACGGCCATCTCCGAGAAAGACGGCTTCTAGGAAGTTGCTGCTTCCCTGTCGACGAATCGAGTGCCGCCCGAAGTGCAATATCAGCCCTGCAATCAAGCCACTCAGGGTGGTCATGAGAACCCCGCCCCAAGCCAGCCCAAATCCGATCCCTTCGAACGTCGAGGAACGCCATACCCAATTTCCCAGCCGCTCCGCCGCAAAACTAAAGAGCAAATTGATACCCCCTCCGATGAGCCCCACCAATCCAGCCAACCCCAGGTGCCACGCCTCCTCGCTGACTCGGTAGCGTTCCCGCCACGACAACAAGGGGCGAATGAACCGTCGCAACAAGCGCCGCAATAAAGAAGAAGCCGGTTGGGAATCTTTCGGGTCCGAGGCCACAATCATTGCCGAGCGCCAGGTGAGGCGCTCCAACTCCATAGCCTAATCAAGTGGGGCCAGACCAGCAATGCCTCATCCCATATTTTAACCACTCAACACCTCAGGAAGGCCGCTGACTCGAACATTCGGACGAACGCTTTTCGGGGAGGACCCCAGGGCCGAGACAAGGAGGAGCAGCGAATTCCTCAAGCAGGGGCAATCAATACCGCTCAATATTCTCCCGTCCCAGCGTCCCTATCAAGCTGTTCCGATAGTCCGCCCCCTTCACCCGATTCCACTCGCGTTGTGCCTCGTCATAACGCTCCTGAATCCCTAGCCGGCCCGCCACATCCGAATGGCTTTCTTTCCCAAGAAACTCCTTAAGATAGGCAACATGCCGCTGCCAGAGAGCGATGTCGTGATCCTGCTTCGCCGCCAATCGATCCTGATACCAGTCGCTCGTCAGAATCGTCTCTCGAGAAAAAAGATCGCGAATCTCAGCATGGTCCAACCCCTTACCTTCATAATGCCCGTCCCGCATGATATGCAGCACCGCCTTCAGCGGTGGGCAAGCAAAGGCCACGCTTCCGTCATTGAAGTAATGCTGAGCCACCCGCTTTTGAGTCGCAACGGCGTTGTCGATCCCCTCAACAAACACCTCCATACTCTGCAACTCCGGCCGGATCATCTCATCGGTGAACACGGCATCCGGGTGACTAAAGACCCGACCAAAAAAGGTGACAACAAACCGCCTCGTGATTCGATATCCCAATAGGCTGAAAGGAAGCCTTCGACCTTCAAACTCAAAATCCTCGCAAGGGGCCAGATACCCATTCTCGATCAAGAACTCTGGATCACGTTCCTCGGCTGACATACGGCACCAGACCTCAGGAATCAGTAGGCTCACATCATGAGCCACCCGAGCGTGGGGGCCAATCACTCCTGCGGACGTGAGGAAGGCATGCGACTTGGTAAGCGCGGCGGACACAACCGTGGTGTTGAGATCAATGACCGGAGGCAAGGCATTAAAAGGGCCTTTCGTCAACGCTCCTTCCGAACCCGCACCGGTCGTCGAGGGCGATTTGCCCGTCATACTACAAATCACCTCAATCAAATACTCCGGCAATTCCATGTAATGAATCGGATTGTAGACCGCCAGGGCCCGAATTCCGTTGACCAAATCGGGGGCATTGTTCCGACGCCCGGGAACCACGGCATCCACGACGGAGAGGACAGACTCTCCAAGAGGGGTTCGTCGCTGCAACCTCATTCCAACCTCCGAGATATAGCCTCTCCGCTCGTTCAAAATATCGGGCCGAATCTGCAAATACCGCGGATTCTTCGAGGGCTTCCCATCGACCATCCGAGGATGGGAACTTGAGACAAAAAACTTTGGCACATCGGACTCAGCGGCCCCCCGAATCAATTCCTGCATCGGCGCCGTGTAATGAGAGAACCCAATTGAATCCTCAATGATCGCACGGGCATCATCCCCGGCAAGGGGTTCGAAGTTAGAGAGAAAATTTCCCCTTTCCGATAAATCGGACTCCGTCTGGCGATCATATCCGCGGTGAACGGCGTCATCCGGTCTCTGGAAGAACCGATTCTCGCAATTCTCCACGATTTTCACCGATGATCCCTGATGTTCGGGCTTCGAGAAACTAAGCGCACCCGACGGGACCACGACGCTCGCAGTGATATCGTCCTCCAGCGAGGTCTTTACCGCCGGCTGGAAATCCTTTCTCAGCCCGAACGTCCGCCACAACCCATCCGCCGCAAAGCCGACCCTGAGATAGGTGGTCACGAGTTTTCGATGATCACATTTGAGCTCATTCCCCGGCCGACCATTGATCATATCAACGGTGAAATGTGACTGCCAATCCGCTCCCCACTCCTCGCGATAATACCGCTTGACCACAAAGACGATTTCCTTGACATGTTTGGGAATCGACTCAAGCCACTCGTTGTAGTCGTCCGTGTAATCCCGGGAGGGGGTTAACAATTTAATCACAGATCCCAGCGACCGCTCAAAACTCAATACTGATCGCTCATCCTTGCGAGCAGGCTCGCGAAACCGATTCGAATAATCCCGTTCGATCAGGGCCGCCACCTGGTCAATATCGACCTTGATATCCGCCACAAAGACCGGGCCATGCAGAATGGCATCGGTCAACGGCTTGGAGATCTCCGACTTCCCTCCTCCGGAAACCGTGCAGGGTTTGTGACAAACCGTGCCCTCCGCAACCGTACCCACCAGACGCCAGGAGCGATCATCACTCGGTTTGACCATCTCCACCTTGTATCCTGAGGGTCGGATATAGGTGACACCAGGCAACAGCTTAAGCAATTGCTCCTTCCCTTCTCGTTTCCAGGACACGGATTGTTGGTGAAGATCGAACTCGACATCCTCGGGGACGTAGAGAATGTCCGGATAGCGTTTATCCACTCCGAAGCCTCGAGGATCAATCTCCATCATGTCACCAAAATGCTCCACAACTTCTTCAAAGGAATGCCCCGAGCGCTGCACGTGGAGATGACCACTAAAGTCCTCCCCTAAATCGTAGGAGGGAAAAGCAAGCGTCCCGCCGGCATGTTCTTCCTCCGCCAGACCAAAGAGGTTCGCCGAGTAACTAATCTGGGTCTTGACCTCCTTCTTGCAGTATCCAAAGTAATTATCCGCAATGAGCGTCACCATCACCCCTTTTTCATCCCGGGCACAGATCTTGAAGGCCTGTCCATCATTGTACAAATCGCCCGGTTCATCCCAAAAAAGGCCGGCTTCGACCTGCTCCTCTGTCGCTTGATCCCGGGGAGGCAACCCAAGTTGCTTCTTGCTCACAGTCGTGAGATGGGGGGCAAGAATGACGCAACCGGAATGGCCGGTCCACCCACCCGGATCAAGCGCCGAATCATTCTCGGACAGGAATGGATCCCCACCATTGCCGAAAATGCTCTCCACAAAATCAAGATTAGAAACCAGGTTTCCCGGCGCGAAAAACCGCACCTCGGTGCGCAAATCCCGAGTCACACCCGGGATCTCCGGACAGACCAGCGGACGCAATAGCAACGAGACAAAGCAGTGAACCTGCTCGTCCGGTTCTTCTTGGGCGGTGAAGGGCAGCGCCAACAAAGATTTCGGCGGTTGCAGCGCGGCGCGCAACAGTTCGGCAAACACCTTCAATGGGACTTGTCGTTTATCGTCGGGAACCGGGAGTCCCCCTTCGGCAATATGAAACACCCCCTTCGTCGTCCTTCGATCCTTGGCGGGGTTGTGAAGAATCCCCTGGCGCAATCGATAAGAACTGATGATTTCCGAGTGGAACTCGTCGCCCTCAAACGGCAGAGAAAGGGCCCGAGCCAGACCATGACGATCCAAGACAAAGGTCTTTTCCGGAAGGCGAATGGGATCGCTGACCGAATCAAGATACTGATCCAACCAGCACTGGATTCGCGAATCCGCCGGACAAAGATAGTGGGCCAAGAGACGTTCTCGCTGGCGATGGTGGCGAAGGAAGTCACCCGCGATCTCATGGAACCCAGAACCCTCCCCGGCGCCTACCGGAGCGCAGCCCATTGACGCCAGCTTGAGATTGATATACTCGACCGTCAGCTCATCCGGATATACCGGAATATCAACACCGATCCCTAACCTTTTCTCTCGATTCATATCAGCTCGATCCACCCTCCACAGAGACCTTCCTTCGCTCTCTCCAGGAAAACCACAAAAAGCCTCCAAGGGAGCCACGAAGAACACTAGCTCAACATCAAACCCAAGGCTCTCCGACGCACCCAACGAAGAATACAAAAAACAGACGAATGGATTAAGTCAATCCGAAGCGGTGGGGTTTGTCAAAAAGCCGGGCGCTCCTCGCTCAAGCGTTGCCGGTTGGTCCGGGACCAATGAATCGGCCTATTAAGAGCCACGAAACCCCCTCGCCATGACCCCATTCGCCGCAGGGTCTCGGTTTGAAGTCCACCCTCGCCTACTTGCCAAGAGGCAGGCGATCGGCGAGCCGCTCCGGAAGCCCCGCTTCCCGAATCTTACGCATGGTCGTCTCCATGTCATAGTCCAGCCGCCGAAGTTCGATCGTTCCGATATCCATGTCATAAATGACATAGGTCGCCTTGGGGACGCCGTCACGGGACTGGCCAACACTCCCCACATTGACAAAGTACTTTTTCCCGGGCTCCACTCGGAATTTCGAGTAAGTTCCCCCACGCACCGTGCTGTCCCGAACGAAGGCCACCGGCACATGGGTGTGCCCGAAGAAACACACGCTGGTGTTCTGGTAGGTGAAACTGGCCGCCGCCTCCAGCTTGTTGAAGACATAGCCCCATCGTTCGGGACCATCTAAGGTGGCGTGAACAATGGAAAAGTTGGCCACCAAACGAAAGTAACGCAAGTCCCGCAACCAGGCACGGTCATCCTCCGTCAACTGGTCACGCGTCCAATGAATCGCGGCAGTGGCATGGGGATTAAACCCCTCCAAATCGTTTTCCCCCGAGCAATACTCATCGTGATTCCCCTTGACGCAAGGTAGTTTCATCTCTCGAACCATGTCGAGACACTCTTTAGGGTTGGCATTGTAACCCACCACATCCCCCAGACAGGCATAGTGCGTACACCGATTCTTCTCGGCGTCCGCCAACACTTCTTGAAACGCCTCCAAATTTGCGTGGATATCTGCGATGATCGCGTACTTCATTTCCCAACCAACTTCCGTCTATCTCACGATTTCAAACCCAACAAAATCTCCGATCGCCTCAGACCACGACACCTGCTCGTCCCGAATCATCGGCCCCATCCCGGAGTCTCGAACCGCTTGCATCAATTCCTTCAATTCGCCCGCCTGCCCTTCAGCCACCAACTTGACCTGTCCGTCGGCCAGATTTTCTATGGTGCCGCTCACATCATAGCCGCACACTAAGCGCTTCACTGTGTATCGAAATCCTACCCCTTGAACACGCCCCGAGTATAAGACCGTTACCCTCAATTTGCGTAAAAGGATTGACCGATTCCTGATGCCATCATTCGGCCGAAAGCCATTCGATCTTCCGAACGAGAAGACCAGCGGGGGGAATCAAGCCACAATCCCTTCCGTTTTCGCAACGATTTTATTTCATGAGCGACATCTCACCTCCATCACATGCGCCTTCAGCAGCAAAAAACAGACCGATGCAACCTCATGGTATCGGATTACCGTCTTCGCCGAGCCCGTTTCTTAGCCTCAAGTAATCGGCTCGCCGTGGAAGGAGCTTCCGCTTGATCCGGCTCCTGAAGCCGAGGCACCTTCGCCGTCTTCAAGCCCGCGTCCAATTCTGGAGCGCCTTTTATTGGCAACGACCGGTTCTCTTGAAAGGGCCTTTCCACCAAGGAGGTCGAGGGTCGGATCCTGACTTCGCGTTCCTGATGAGCACGGACTTGGTCTCTGCGATTCAACAGGGCGCTCAGCGATTCATCTCGTTGAGGCAGAGGTTTGGCTTGATTCCAAAAGGCAATGCGCCCGATCACGCTACGCCAAGCCCGATCCCACTGCTCGCGATCGATCTGGATTCGTCTCAATCCGATGTCGAGAGGAAGCAGGAGGATGGCGAACTTGAGCAACCACTCCCAAAGATTCAGCGGCTGAAAGGTCTCCCGCCGATCATGGCCGAATGGATTGGCGGTCGCTGTCATTTCTGGGAATACCGTTCCTCCAGAGACCTCAGCAAGCCGATTCAGCAAATCCCATCGCGTCGCACCCGTCGAATACTCAGGCGAAGCATTGAGGCTTGCCCCGATCATCTGGGTTCCCAAGAGCCGCTCTCCCTCCATATGCATGAGGTTGATCGTATAGGCCCCGACTTGACTGGCATCAAAGCGAGCCTCATATCGCCCCGGCGCCGTTTGTTCGATACGGAGGGCCTGACTCTCGCCATTGGGATTCATCACTCGGGCATTCAGCTCCAAGAAATTCCGAAAGTTTCCCTGCTCGTCAACCGCCTCAACGGAAATCACGCCTCGCCCCTTGTCGATGCTCACTTCCGATGCAAAATCGGTATTCTCCACCCGTCGCAATGCCCATTGCGCGATCTGTGACCAAAACTGCCGATACTGACCCCATTCCAGCCAAGAGCTTGCCCACCGCGCCTTGGCGTCGGAGGTAAAGGCAGCGGCTCGACCCAATCCGTATTGCCAATGGGCCAACAACGGATCCCCCGATTCGGTCAGAAGCGGGACCTCTGCTCGGCCCTTCGCCGTCGTGGCAACATGTCCCCGCAAGAGAGGAAACTCTCCACTAAACCCTCGAATGAGCTCAGTCCCCGCCGCCCGTTGCGGTCGAAAGGAGTTCTCAGAGATCGCCGACTTCAGAATCACCGAAGTCTCCTTGATGAAGATCTGGGGGAGCCGGTCCGGTGACCTCACATCATAAAAGCGCCCTCCCCCCTGCTCCGCAATCCATTGCATGATCTCCGGGCCGGCATGTCCAGCAATGAGCACGCTGCTGACGGTGATACGATCACCTCGAAGCGCTTCCATCAACGCCTCCGACGGGGCCCCCGGATCGCCATCGCTGAACACGATCAGATGCTTGAGGTTCGCGGTCGACTCCCGCAACCCCTCATGAGCCATCGTCATAATATTGTGAAAACTTGGAAGATCTCCTTGATTCATACCCATGATTCGCTGCCCCAGATCCTTCCCTTCTCCAATCTTGGTCATCGGGAAGAGCCACCTCTCCTGGCCATCCCACAATACAATCCCCAACTCATCATCCGGCCCCATGGCATTCAACACTCCCAACGCCACCTGCCGAGCCACTTGATTGCCATCGTTGAACTCCATTCCGTGCATCACCATCGCCAAGGCCCCATTGGGCAGTACTTTCTTGCTGCTAAGTTCCATGTCCACCGGCAAGGTCCGCTCGAGAGGCGTTCCTCGATAACCGCCAGCGGCATAGGCTTGATCACCTCCCACACAAACCAATCCCACTCCAAAATCGCGCACCGCACTCTCGACTCGACGCATGACAACGCGCCCTAAATCTCCCGCTGCAATGTTGCTCAGAAAAATCGCGTCATAACTTTGGATCTCTGCCAGGGAGTCGGGAAAACCAGATAAGCCAGCGTGGATCACCTCCAGCTGCGATGACCGCAACGCATCGGCCAGGGCTTGATCCTCCGTCGGTTGATTGGAAACCAGAAGAATCCTCGGGTCTCCCATCACATTCACAAAATTAATCGCTCGATTGTTTTGAGCAACGCGATCCCCCGGGGCAATGATTTCAACATCATACGTATAGAATCCGGCATTCGGAAGCGTCTGGGGAAACGCCAACAAATTCTTTCCTTTCTCCAACCGCACCTCTTGCTCCCCCAGAAGTTGGTGGTTGCGAAAAAGCCGGACCCTGGCCGGACCCGGCTCATCCGACAACGCAAAAATCTTCGCCTCAAACGTGGATCCCTTTTTGACGTTTCCCGGCAGTCCCAATCGTTGTACCGCGATATCCCTTCGGCGATCGGCTCCCAGCGGCACGACATCCAAAGAGACCTCCAGCGGTTGGGCGGCAGCAATCGCGGTCAAGGAATCTCCCAAGTTCTCGTTTCCGTCCGATACCAACATCATTCGCTTCTGGCCATACTGAGGAAAGCTCGCTGTCGCCAACCGGATCGCCGCGGCAATGTCCGTACGATCCGTTTCCAATACCGCTTGAATGGCTCCCAATTCCACCCGTTCCTGGACCATCTGTTCGATTCCCGCGTCACCACCAAAAACCAAGACACCCGCCATGTCGTTTTTCATCTTCCCGACAACGGCTTCATTCACATATTGAATTGAGGCCTCCTGCTGGTCCGCCGGAACCGACTGGGATCGATCCAGCAGGAATATGACGTTCATGCCCTCCTGCGGTCTGAGCCATTGCAGTCCCGCCACGGAAAGGCAAATCGCTGTCACTCCCAGCAAACGAAAAACGGTCGCCACCCAAATCCGGATCCGCCCCACGGAAGAATCCGACTGAAACGTCAGCCATGCCACCCATGACACCGCCAGCGGGAGGCAAATCAAGAGGCTGGGATTTGAAAATTGAAGGTTCACTCTTTCTCCGAACGCCGGACCAGTTTCTGGATCCGATGATTGCCCGAATCCGCGACCCATAGATGACCCTGTGAATCAAGATCAATTGACCATGGATTACTGAACTCTCCGGGGGCCAACCCCGGTTTCCCAATGATCTCTAGCGGTTGATGATCGGGGCCAAACACCTGGATACGGCTGTTCCCAAATTCACACACATACTGAAAACCCTTTTCGTCGATCCGAATGTCATACGGATAACTCAGCTCGCCCAATTCGTTTCCTGGCCGCCCGTATTGAGCAAGTGGCCGTCCCTCTTCATCAAACACCTGAATCCGGTGGTTACACGAGTCGGCAACAAAAATTCGATTGTCCGGGCTAATGCCAATACCCTCCGGTCGATTGAAGGCACCAATGCCACCGCCCGCCTCGCCGAACTGAAGCACGAATTCATGGTTGCCCCCTCGAAACCGCTGTAACCGCTCCACCTGCTGGAATTCACTCACGATCAAATCGCCGTCCGAAAGCACTCCCACACTTCGCGGAAACGCCAATTGCCCCGCCCCTCGCCCCGTGACACCCCATTGTGTGATCAACTGCCCCTCCACGCTGTAGTGATTGATTCGCGCATAGTGAGGTTCAACCACAATCACATAACCATCGGCATCCAAACCCATCCCTTTCGGCCGACCTCGCTCGGTCTCTGGCATTTGCCAGAAGCTGATGTAGTCGCCGCTCGCGGAAAAGCGTTGCACCCGTCCCGTCATATCAACGACAAACACCTCGTCCCGTTCATCCACAACAAGGGATCTTGGCTTGTTGAATTGCCCGACACCCGTGCCCTTAGATCCCACCACCTCCGCGTGAGAAAAGAGCTGACTCTCCAACTGCGGTTCAAGATCTTCCATTCCCCGGCATCCCATAGCGGTTGCCCCCAATGCCATGACGACCAATCCTCCTGCCGCACCGAATCGACGCACGATCTGAGTCCCACGCTTCAAAACAGAATAGAGTAGCGCGGGGAGAAGCCCCATCAAAATCAGGAGCAAGCAGGATGAATACACCTGGCTGTTGTGCCCATAGTGGAGAAGATTAAAGATACTCAGCCCCAAAGTCTCGACCCCTGGAGGAATCAGAAAAATTAGAATCTCTACTTCCCATAGACACAAGATGTAGAGGATCCACCACAAGACCAGAATCGATCGTCCAGCCGATGGCCAAAGCACCAGCCAAAAGCGGCGTCCAGCAGGGATGCCCTCGAGGGATGCCATCTCGGACCATCGAGGATCAACCCCTTTCAGGGCAAGGTCTCCTCCGCTCACGCCCAAGCCGAGATACCGGAAGCCCACCCCAATCAAGACAACGCCCCATCCAAGATCGACGCCCGCGGCATAAAGCCAATTGTTGGCCACCGCGAGATGGGCACCAAGCAAGGTCCCCGGAATGATCAGTCCCCCCCAAAAAAGGCGAGGCCACCGCATTCGGGAACTGAGCAACCCCAACCCCAGTACCAGGCTCGCCGAAAGGCCTGCGAAGAGAATCGAGAATCCGATCGCTCGCTGACTGGCTCGGGCGGTGGCCAACAGGTGATTCCATGTTTCTGGCGTGCCAACGAGCCGCCCCAAGGGAACGGCGAGGCCGAAAAGAAACACGACACATGAGACGACCCCAACCAGCCCCATCAAAGGGGTTCCCAATCGCTCCCGAAAAAAAGGAAAGGGGTAGGAAACCCCTTCCCGATGGCGGCCCAATTCCGTCCGCATTAGAAGCACACTAAAGAAACCCGCGATCAAGACGAAGGGCAAACTTAACCGACTGACAGCGCCCAGGTTCATTTCCGTATTGAATCGAACAAAAACCTCTTCCGGCAGAACCCGCACCTGCAGAATCCCCGGTACGGCAAGGTTGTTCACACTCAACGCAAAGACGAACAGCATCCCCCAAAGCAAAGGTCGCTTCAAAGCGGTCGCCAAGAGTTTGAGAAAGTCAATCCCGCCCAAGAAGGGATCGATCAAGAGCATCGATCGAATCAACGTCCGCCGCCGAGCCCACAACAAAAAATATCCGATCGGCCAGTGCAACAGCATCAACAAGATGACAGCCCCCGGCATCGAATAGTACCAATTCTGCCCCACTCCCGGAATCGCTCCAAAGACTCGAAAACAATCGAGCCACACGCTGATCATCAGAAACTGTGGCAACAAGAGATTGATCCCGGCGAGCACGGGAATCCATCGGGCCCACCGTTGTGGGAGGACTAAGGATAAGAGGAGCACCGCGACCGAGGCCAGTCCCGCCAAGAGCGTCGCGCTCGTGCCCAGCAAAAGCGTGTTCTGCAAGAGAGCCCCATTCATCAGATCAATGCCCTTTGGCGCTAACGAAAAAAGGTTTCTCCCAACCAATCAAAGGCCTCTTCAAACCCCTCCAGCACTCGCGGCCAGTCGGGTTCCAGGCGACCTCCGGCTTGCCACATGGTCCCCTCCAAGGCGCCCATCTCAACCAGCCGGTTTACCGTCCGGTCATCGCTCAGGTAATCCAACAAGATCTCTCCGTTCCGACGATGGGGTGCCTCCTTGACGAGCGCGGCACTATTAGCAATCGTCGGAAACTCCGCCGCCAATGCCAGCGCCCGGATCGGCCACCCATTGTTCCTCCCCACCCCCACGTCGTCGGAATCGGTCAATCCAATCCACGCGTCACCCCTTCCCACCAATGCCACCACCGCCGAGTTTCCATCGACCACCTTGCACTCATTGCTGATGAGCTTCCGACACCACGCCTGCCAATCTTTGGTTCCCCATGCGGCACGGAGAGCCATCAAGTGAGTCAGGGTCGTCCCATACAACGGATATGCCATGACAACGCGGCCCCGCCAACGAGGGGCCACCAACTCGCCCAGGCTTTTGGGAATCTCGGACGCCGCAACTCGATTCGTATTAATGACCAACCGCCGGGTTCGGTAGCCAAAAGACCGGATACTGCCTTCCTCCAACACCGATCGCCTCGCGAGCCGCCTCACCATCATCTCCTCGTTGCTCCAGAAAACATCACAACGCGGTTTCTTTTTTTCCGCCACCAAACGATTCACCAAACCGGTGGTTTTTACGGATTCCGAATCATAGAGCGGCAACACCTCGATGCCGGTCGCGATGGTGAAGTCTCGGAGAATCTCAGCAGCGTAAACCTGATCCTGAGAGGTATAAACAACGACCGATTCATCTGGCTCCCGGCTGCAAGACGACAACAACAGAAGCGTCAGCAAACATCCGATTCCTTTGTTCCAATGGTAATGCATTTTGGTTGAGCTAGACTGTCCGCCGATGAAAATACCACCACTCAAGCATCATGCCCCCAAGGGCGGCCAATGCAATCCAGCGCCAAATCTCCATATCTACAGGCCGCTCCAGGGTCGCCTTCACCCGTCGACCATTGCTGACACGCAGTGCGGAACGAGGTCCCGTATCGCTCTCAGCCGCATCAAGCAAATTAGCGGCAAACATGGAGGCATCGGGTCCCTCCCCTACTCGATACAATCCACGCTCTAGGGTATTTGCGTAAATCAGACCCTTGAGCTCGCGATTCAGAACAACCGACTCCGTTTCGCCATGCGGCCGTTGGATCGTCACGGTCGAATCACTGTCACCCCATCCCATCTGAATCGGCTGACCGGTCGCGACATTAACCTCTCGAGCCCGAGATAATGCGGGATTGAGCCACCTCACCGCATTGGCCATGAAGATCGGAAAAGAGACCCGAAGCGGCCAAGTCGACTGCAAGGTGTCAAAGCCAATCCAGAGCCTTCGTTGGCTCCCTTGCTCTCCCGCCACAATCAACGGGAACCGCGCCGATTCCACCAGCCCCTCCCCCCAGAAAGGGGGGGAAACCGCATAGGCCTCGGCGATTTCAACCTCATCAAAGGTCACGAACCGAAGCAGCGGATGGGCCCCTTTCCAATCAACCACCGCCGGACGTTCCGTCCGTTCCCAACGACGAAACCAATTCGTCGGCACAAGGTTGATGGCCAACACATTTCCCTCGGGCCACCTGAGAGGGGTCACGCCATCCAACACCGTGATGTCAAACCCGGACGGGTCCGTCGCAGGATCCGGGGAAACGCTTACCGAGACATCTCCCGCCAACTCGATCGATTTTTCCAGGAAACGATTGCCCTCGGAAAGAAGCAAGGCCTTGACAGGCCTGGGCAGGAGACTCACCACGTCAACGACATTGTCCACGCCAAGATCATCCTCAAGGTCAAGGGTCAGGGAAAAAACTCCGTTCGTGATTTGCCGCTCAATAAACGTCAACGACACACTCTCCCCCCCCGCCAACTGGACGGGGCGCGAGGCAACCATGCGCTGATCGAGATGGAGTTCAGCCACAAAACTGAACTGGTTCGTCGAGAAGTTGACCACGCTCGAGAAGATCCCCTGAGTCGCCGGGTCCTCGGGGCTGGGTCGGACATCCATCGACACGATGCCGACATTATCACCCCGAACCCCCACTGGATAAAACCTCAGGTCGAGATCTGTTTCGTCCCATTTCCCCAAATCCGAAACGGCGCCATCGGTCAAAAGATGAATTTCCGAGAGGGGATGGTCCCGAACCAATGTCCCCGCCAACTCCAGCGCCTCCAATAGGCGGGTGGGCCCGTCGGACACCTTCAATGCCCCGATGGCGCGCCTCAAAAGACCCTTCTCCGAGGTCGGCGACTGCACGACCGCCGTACGGGCTCCCGCCGCGACAATCACCATCTCGTCCGAATCTCGCATCCCATCGACAAGGTCAATGGCTTGCTGACGCGCTTCTTCAAAGCGAGAGGGCGACACGTCGATACTCTGCATCGAAGCCGAAACGTCCAATACAAGCACTTGGAGAGCGCCGCCCGAACGCTCCTCCGAAAAGTAAGGCCGCATCAGAGCCAGGATCGCAAGGACCAAGATGAGCAACTGCAACAGAAGCAGGACACTCTTCCGAAGTCTCTGAAAAGGGGCATTGGCCTGAGATTCGATGAGAAACCGCTGCCAGAGTACATTACTAGAGACCAAATGAATCTTCCGGCGGCGTTTGAGAAGGTAAAACGCGATCACCACCGGAATCGTCAAAGCGAACCACAACGCTGAGAGTGACAAGAAACTCACTTCAACCAACCCGCCTCCCTAACGCCAGAATTCCCCCTCCTTCATTTGGCGCAAAAGAAGGTCCTCAATCAAGGAATCTGAGGTCACCGACCAAAATGCTACCCCTCGAGCGGTGCAAAACTCGGCGACTTGGTCAATGTAGGCCCTCACGGCCGTCTGGTAGCGGCGGCGGTGAAATTTTCCAAAGGTCACCTCCCTGACGGTCCCCGTCTCGGCGTCCACAACCCGGAGATCACCAAAGGTGCTCGGATGGAGCTCCTCAGGTGACAAGATCTGAACGACGATGACTTGAAATCCACGGGCCACCAAGGCCTTCAGGCCATCCCGATACCCCGACTCGTCCAGCAAATCGCTCACCACTATCGCCAACCCAACCCGTTTTGATTCGATGGCACCCTGTCGCAGGGCTTCGTTCAATTCGCCCCGCTCTCCCGCCGCCAGTTGATTGAGATGCCGGATCAGACGGAGCGACGACTGGCGCCCCCTCACATTTGAGATCGCCAATTGAGCTTTTCGATTCACCTCCCGATCCGGGAACACTCGAACCGATACCCGGTCAAACCCACAAAGGGCAACATGAGCGACCGCCGCCACAATCTGTCTTGCAAAATCAAACTTTCTCGGCTCTCCAAACGACATCGACTCGCTGGCATCGAGAAAGAGGGTCACCGGCAATTCGCGCTCTTCTTCATAAAGTCGAATAAAGAGACGATCCAACCGTCCATAAAGACTCCAATCGAGATAACGCAGGTCATCGCCAGAGACATAATCTCTGTAATCGGCAAATTCAACAGAATGGCCCCGGGCCCGGCTCGCCCGCTCGCCCCGGAGCGGGCTCTTGGCATATCGACGCGCCACGAGCTGCAGTTGCTCCAAGCGGCGCAGCAGTTCCGTGCTAAGTCCTGCATTCACCATCCCGATCCATCATCATCCCCGGTGTGGTTCCCCCTGTCCAACAAATCTTGATTCCTCTGCCGGAGAGTCCTGAAAGGGGGGCTCTGACGAGAGGTAATCCCCACGGAGAAAAACAACAATTCGCCCATTGCTCCTCACCCTCCATTCAACCACACTAGGGCCTCTATGGATGTCAAAAACCTCGATGAGATCGATCCCTTCATCACCAAGGACGGCTCCGAGATTCGCGAATTACTGGCGCATCGCAATTCCCAGATTGCCAACCAGAGCCTGGCCGAGGCAAGACTCCCCGTGGGAACGGCCACGCAGGAACACTATCACCCCAGGACGGAGGAAATCTACTACATCACCTCAGGCACCGGCCGGATGCAGATTGAAGAAGAGTCTCGCAAGGTGCGTCCGGGAGATGCAATCGCCATCCTCCCCGGTCAAAAGCACAAACTTTGGAACACCGGTCAAGAGCCATTGACCCTCCTTTGTTGCTGCGCCCCCTGTTACGAACACAGCGATACGATCATCACGGAGGCCGCCCCATCGTGACGCTCCCCCAATAGGTTCGACTCTATATCAAGCCCTACTGCGGCTGGTGCCATGAGGCCATGGACTGGCTTGACCAGAGGGGCATCCTCTATGAAACACTCGATGTCACTTCGGACCCGTCTGCGATGAGCGAAATGGTTGCCAAAACGAACCAACGCCTCGCTCCGGTCATCGATGTCGATGGAGCCATCCTGGCCGACTTCGATGTCGATCAACTCGATCGTTTCTGGAAGGAGCGGATTCCCTCATGAGTCAACCTACTTTACCGCCGCGACCAAGACTTCCCCAATGGCTTCGGCGACCGTTGCCGACGAGCCCAGCCTTTGGCCGCACTCGACATCTCCTGGACGAACTCGGTTTGCATACGGTCTGCGAGAGCGCCAAGTGTCCCAATCATTGGGAGTGTTGGAGCAAAGGCACGGCCACCTTCATGATCGCAGGGGATCGCTGCACTCGAGCCTGCGGATTCTGCGCCGTTGAGACAGCCAAGCCGTTGCCACTAGACAAGGATGAACCCGCCCGGGTCGCAGAAGCCACCGCCCGACTCCAATTAAAACATGTGGTCATCACCGCCGTCGCCCGAGACGATTTACCCGACGGCGGAAGCCAACACTTCGAACAAACTATTCTGGCCGTGCGCGCCCAAAACCCCAGGATTGTCATCGAGGTGCTCACTCCCGATTTCAACGAAAACCAGGAAGCCCTCGCCAATGTCCTCCGGGCCCGTCCCGAAGTCTTTAACCACAACCTAGAAACCGTCAAGCGCTTGACGCCTTCCGTCCGTTCCCGCTCGACCTACGATCGCTCGCTCCGACTCCTGCGGCAGGCTAAAACACTCGCCGACTTTCCGCTGGTCACGAAGTCGGGCCTGATGCTAGGGCTCGGTGAAACCGACGCAGAGAGGATTCAAACCATGGAGAACCTTCGTTCGTCGGATTGCGATATCTTGACGCTGGGTCAATACCTTCAGCCCACGACCTGTCACCTGCCCGTCGTTGAATACCTTCCACCAGAACAGTTCGAGCGGCTCGGTCAAATTGGCCGGGACCTTGGATTCAGCCACGTGGCCAGCGGCCCGATGGTCAGGAGTTCCTACCACGCCGACCAATTCACTCCGCCCGCTACCGGAAACGGGGAATGTTCACCAGCATCTTGATGGTGTAGTAGAGGAGCACCGAACAAAAGACCGCAGCGATCACTCCAGCGCACCATTTGATCATTCTGGTTTGCCACAGGAGCCGACTTTGATCCTCCTCCTTCACGGCTTCAAAAAGACCAATCTCTCGCTCAATCCGCTTCTCCGCCGCCTCATCTCTAAGCGCCAAGACCGTCCATGGACGCCGGGACTGCTTGAAGGCGGGCGGAATCTGTTCCAAATCGTCCGCCGTTGCGGACTGAAAACCACAGGCCTCCCAAAACGGAGCATCCAATTGAGTCCACATGCGATGAACCCCTTCATTGGCGGCCATCACCTTGAGTCGATTCCAGAGCGGGGGCTTGACCCGCGCCTCCGTCGAGGCATGGGTGTAAGCCTCATGGTATATTCGGGCATGCTGCCCCACCACTTGAAACCCCAACGCACCCATCAGACGCCCGTCGAGGCCTTCCACCAATTGGAAATCAGTCAGGTGTTTCTCCAGATCATGGGCCGGCAACATGGCGGTCTGCCACAAGCCCCGGAGGGCCGGCAAATCATCCACCGTCGCTCGCCTCGCATGGACGTTCAGGTCGGGCATATCTCCTAGCCGCCAACCATGGAGCTACTGAGCACCAGCACCACGTAGATCGCATAGTAGCCGATGAGAATGCTTCCCTCGCGACGTGAGATCTGTCGCTCCGAATTCAGCATCACGAGCACCATCACCATTCCCAACAGCAATGCCGGAAAATTGAGCAGTTGAGTCACCCGGTCCATCCTCACCTCGTTCAACGACGCCGCGCTGCCAACAATCAGCGTCAAGTTCGCGACATTGGCTCCGAGGATATTGCCCACTGCCAAATCAGAGACATTCTGGCGAGCCGAAGACACCGCCGTCACCAATTCCGGAAGGGACGTCCCGACGGCGACAACGGTGAGGCCGATGATAATGGACGGAACTCCCAGTCCAGCAGCAATCGCGGTCGCTGAGTCGACCAGAAAACGACTCCCAATGATCACCATAATCGCTCCCAAAAGAAAGACTCCGAACGTCCCCTGACGACTCTCTAGCCAAGGATTTCCCGCGGTCGCTTCCGCCTCGATACTGCGAGCTTCGGCAATTTCCTCTGGCCGGGAAGCCCGTCGATGGTGGAGAAAATCGAAAATGAAATAAACCACTCCCATTGAAACCAGAAAGACGCCGGCGGGCCTCGGTAGCCGCAAGTCCCAGGTCATGATCAGGAGCAGCCCCGCAAAACCAAACATGGCGAAAAGGGGAATCTTCAACTCAGAGGGACGGACTCCAATACTCCGAATCACCGCCATCACCCCTAAGATCAGGCACATATTACACATACACGACCCGACCGCGTTCCCCACCGCTAGCCCCGACTCCCCCTCCATCCCTGCGACAATCGAAACCACCAATTCGGGAGACGTGGTCGCCAGGCTGACAAGGGTCGTCCCAATGACAACACGAGGTACTTTCAGAAAGGCTGCAATCCGAACACTCGAGGCAACAAACAAATCACCCCCTTTGATGATGAGCCAGAGCCCGACGGCCAGGAGCAATAAGTTGAACCCCATCAGCAGACCCCTCCCCTCAAAACCACTTGATCAACCTGAACGAAAAACATCATCAACACCGCCATCAACGTCTTGGATGTCATTCATGGGCTCGCTGATTTGCACAATCGCGGCCACCATCCGTCGTCTCCGAACGGTGCTAGAGCATTCACAATCCACTTCCAACGTCAAGAGGGATTCAATCGCATTCTTGCAAGACCGACATGAGGCCCCCTGATCTCAAGTCCGCACGTAGCCATTCTCGCGAAACCAATCCACCGCATCCGAGAACGCCTCAGAGACCGGTGTTTGAGGCATGTTGAGCTCCCGAATCGCCTTCCCCGGATCAAACCACATCCAATACTTGGCCATTCTGACCCCTGCCATCGGCGCCTTGGGGGGAACCCCCGTGAGCTTCGCCAACCCTTCACTAATCACCGCCGCGGCCCAAGCCGCTGGGTAGGGGACTCTCAAACGAGGCGCCTTCAATCCCGTGATTTCCTCAAGGATCTTCAGGGCGTCCAACATCCTCAGATTCCCTTGCGCATTGCCGAGAATATAGCGCTCCCCAACCCTTCCCCTTTCAGCAGCGAGAATGTGTCCGATGGCCACATCCCTCACGTGGACCCAATTCAGCCCCGTTTCCAAATAGCCCGGCAACTCACGATTCAGAAAATCAAGAACGACTTTCCCTGTCGGGGTCGGCTTGGCATCACGAGGCCCGATCGGGGTACTCGGGTTGACCACCACGAGCGGTGCTCCATCCCGAGCAAACTCCAAGGCAACTTGCTCGGCCTGCCACTTGGACCGCTTGTAGTGGTTGGTCAGCTGAGCCCCATCCAGAACATCCGTTTCGTTCGTCGGACAATAAGTTCCGTCCTTTGCCTTGGGGAGGCCAATGCAGCCCACCGTACTGGTGTAAACAATTCGTTCGCATCCAGCCTCCATGGCTATCTCGATCACCCTCCGGGTTCCGCCAACATTGGCTTCATACATCGGCCGATAATCCGGCAGCCAGAGATGATAGCTGGCGGCCACATGAAAGCACCATTGGCACCCCAACATCGCCCGCTTCAAAGCCCTGACTTCTTCGAGTGACCCCACCACTTTTTCGCAAGGCAGCCCCTCCAACGTGACCAGATCACTTTGAGGCCGCACCAACACCACAACCTCGTGACCCTGATGGCACAGCTCATGAACCAGATTGGCCCCCACAAAGCCTGTCCCCCCAGTTACGAAGCATCTCATCGCCCCCCCAGTTTCCTTAGAACCGGAATGATTTCAATCCAGGAAGCCGATCATCTCCAAATCCAACCCTTGGCGGTCACCAAACCACTGTGCCTCCGAGGATACAATCAAATCTGGAACAACCCATGATGATCGATTGACGAGACGACCGTCATCGGCAGGAAGCAGACCTTGAATCCTCCACGGACGAGGCGATGGACTTCGAACCCAATCCGGCGGGGTCCTTCAAAGGATCTCATGAGTGGGATTCCCACACCCGAGTTCGAGGGATTCATCCCGCTCAAACCAAGTGATCGAAGGAAACAGGCAATCGAATCATCGAGGGGAGTTCCTCGCCGAAAACCTAGAAAACTTTCTCAATCGCAAACCAACCATTAATCTACAGCCTCGACAGTAACAAATCCAATCCGTTGGTCCGGCATCTTGAACCCAACAGACCGATGAACGTTCGATTTTC
>MDTE01110828.1_pt1 | contig 26521 bp, 27 predicted proteins | sample 811231 | NCBI WGS metagenome assembly MDTE01 (sample SAMN05326651, study PRJNA326480) | marine metagenome | isolation source: seawater | place: Indian Ocean: Red Sea | collected 2010
AAAAAATCTTGCAGATGGCATATTAATTAATCCAACCACACCATGGTTATTATACGAGTTATATTGAAAGCTATCCGATGTAATGTTATTTGAAAATAAAATACTTAATAATATTATTTTAAAAAATAAAGTACTATTTTGAAAATGCATATTAATAATTATGTCACTTCAGCTCGTCAAAAATTCTAGTCTTTTAGAACAGAAATGGATGCAAGTGATACTCCAATATTTCCTAAAATAGCAGCATATGCTTGAAGTGATTGTCTTCTTAAATAATCACTGTTAATTTTCCTGGGAATAAAAATTACTGAGCCTGGATAAATTGTTACTTCAGTAGAGTTATAATTCATAAACAAATTCTTTCGATTATGAAGCCTTATTGATTCTCCATTAGGTAAAAGTAAATAAATTGCATTTTTATCAGCAGATTCTAAAAGTCCGCCTTGTTTATTGATGTAATAATCCACATCCTTATCCTGATCAAAGAGTACTGTTCCTTGATTTGAGATTTCTCCAAAAATATAAATATGGTTAACTAGTTCCGGAATAATTACTTCATCTCCATCTTGAAGAATTGTATTTAATTCAGAATTGCTTTGGAGTTTTTTCAAATCTAACTCTACTTGTATCCTGCCTGATACTTCTGAGTCTCTTAAATCTGATGCTAATGAAATTAAGGGTGTTAAATCAGCTTCTGGATTTGCAGAAGATTGATTCATTATTAATGTTAGTAAATCTTTGTATAGCTTCTCATTTGCAAGCTCATTTACTTTTTTAGCATTTTGATTGATAAATACGCCCCCGAAAGGATAGGCATTTTTAGAGTAACCTCCTGCCTTATTTACCAGATCAAAAACTGTTTCACCCTCATTCATAAGGTATGATCCAGGATTATTTACTGAACCCAAAATACTGACATTCCTAAATTTGAAACTCCTTATGTTAACTATATCTTTGTGGTTAGAAGTAACATTTTTAAAATCATCTATTGAATTAACTTTTGCTCTTGATACTCTACCACCAACAATTCTATCAAGAGTAATATTCTCAAGATCAGCATCTACATCTAAGCCATTTGCAAACATAATAGATTTATCAAGTGTTTCGCCCCTTTTTAGCTCGTATATCATGGGTCTTTTCACTGCTCCATCCACAGTAACAAGATTTTCTTTTTTCTCGACAAAAATAAGATCGCCTGACTGAAGCCTGATGTGCTTTTGAGAATTCCCAAAAATTAAGTAATCATAAATATCAATTGTTTGAATAACTTTATTATTTCTCTTTAACTTTATATTTCTATAGCTCCCAAAATCATTAATACCTCCAGCTACAACAAGGGCTTGCAATGCATTAGAGTTTCCGCTTAATGTATAAATTCCCGGGTTAAAAGCATTCCCTGAAACTAAAACATTAATATCTCTCATATTTTCTAAAGAAATATAGGCCTCTGTTCCTATATATATACTCTCGACCTTTGCTTGTATAAGTGTGCTTGCCTGGGCTAATGATAATCCTGATATATTTATATTTCCTATATCAGGAATATTTATTGTTCCATTCCTTGAAATTTCGTAAGTATCAATTGAATTATCAAAGCCAATTAGCTGAATGTTAAGGACGTCGCCATAGCCCAACATATACTCTGAATCAAAATTTGGTTCATTAATGGGCATGTATGTAGTTTGATATGATGAGAAAAAATCTTCTCCAAAGATTTTAAGACTGTCATCTTCATCATCTACTTCTTTTTCAAGTTGGCTTGTATCATTTCTGTAAACCGGTTTTTCAATATCATCTCTTTCGCTTGCTTGTTCCAAAATATCTTTTCTAATGTCTTCAGGTAAACTATCAAGATATTTTTCATCAAAATCCTGAGATAACAAACATGATGTAAAAAATACTATAAGGATTTGTGACTTGGCTTTATTCATGATTTAACAAATTTGTAATGTTCAATAATTATATACGATAAAGTAAATATTTATATCTAAGTACAATACAATTTTTGCAAATTTGGAATGTTTGATTTATAGGCCAGGTATTTGAACACCATCTAAATTTAAGGTATCGCTAATGATGGAATTAAGCTCACTGTCAATAGCCTCAATTGTTAAAGTTTCTTTTGAAGATTGAAATACGAATCTAAATCCGATTTTTATATGATTTTTATTTTTCTTATAAAAATCGAATACAAATACACTTTTAAGATTATTTGATTTTTTGTTAAATAACGTGTCTTCTAACTTTTTAATTAGCTTCTCGTTGGATAGTAAAAAAGAAATATCTCTAGTTGATGAGGGGAATTCAGAGACTAATTCATATTTTTTGCTGAATTTAAAAGAAGAAGTTGTTTTTGACTCATATTCAAATATATTTTCAGGAAGATCATCAATACTGACTTCTAATAAAAATATTTTGCTTTTATGTTTTGTTTTTAAGCTTGATCTAGGAATCTCTTCAATAATTTTACTGTCAAAGTTAATGTTTATTTTTTTAAAAACATCTGTTAGATATTTTTTATCTAATTTTTTAGAAAACTCTCTGTAGTTATGTCCCTGTCTTCCAGTAACAATTAAACTCAACACTCGTTTTGGTGTTTGATTCTCATTAGAATTATATAAATCAGCAATCTCAAAAATTTTTATTGAGTCGCATTGTCTGTTTTCATTGTACAAAGCATTTTCTAATAAAGATTCTTTTAATCTAGTTCTTAAAAATTTTTTACTCGCATCCAGGGGATTGATTATTTCAATAGATCTCTCTGAAAATTTATCAGTGAATGGAATGTTTATAGCTTCATTAAAACCTTGATCAATAAGAAAATTTCTAAGTATTTGAGATTTATTTTTTTGTGAATTTTTTTTCTTGTTCGAAATTTTAAATTTTTTTGGTTTGATATTGTCATAGCCTATTATTCTTGCAATCTCTTCAGATAAATCATTTTCATTTTCTATATCGTGTCTGTAAGTAGGAACTTTAATTTTCTTTTCAACAATATTAAATCCAAGCTTGTTAAGATATGATAGATACAATTCTTTTGTGATGTTTGTTCCTAGAATTTTATTAATATTTTTTTCATTAAAAGTTATTTCTTTTGTTTTGGTGCTTTTATACTCTTTGCTAAATAAACTCAATTCAGTAATTTTGGCATGCTCACTGACAATTTGGATAAATCTTCTTAGTGAAAATAACTGAAAATCAGGATTTACGCCTCTCTCAAACTTATAAGAGGCATCAGAAATTAAGTCATATTTTACAGATTTTTGAATAATTGATTCAGGTCTAAAATAAGCACACTCAACTAAAACATTATCTGTTTTATAACTGCAAGACGTACTATTACCACCCATAACTCCAGCTAAATTAATTACATTTCCATCGGACATAAAAACGCAATTCCTTCCCGTAAGATTTACTTTTTTATCAAGCAAAGTATGAAACTCTATATCCTTATTAATATTATTAAACTCAACTAATTTGCCAATTTTTGTAAAATCATAGCAATGTGTGGGCTGGCCAATTTCATATGCAACATAATTAGAAATATCAGTAAAAAAATTATTCTTCTTGAGATTAAAATCTTTGAAAAAGGATTTTAAATATGGCTTGTAAGGCTTTATTTCACCTTCAATTTTTAAGTTTAAAAAAGATATTTTTGGGCAATCATCGACAGCATTATTCACAAAATTAATATTAAGTGGCTTAATAGGACCTTGCATTATTTTTAATTTCGAATTCATTGGATAAAAAACGTTTAAATCTCTTGCTAATCCATACACTGATAAACAATCTCCTCTATTAGGAGTAAATTCAATATCAAATATTTTATTTTCAATAGAGTTTTCATGGCCTAGTTGAAAAAGTTTTTTAGATATATCATTTTCTGAGGGCTTATCTTGCAAAAATTTTAAAAGATGTTTATACGCGATCTTCATTAAAATTGTTTAAGAAAATCTAAATTAGATTTATAAAAATCTCTTATATCATTAACACCATATTTAATCATTGCGATTCTTTCAATGCCCAAGCCAAAGGCTAGACCAGAATAATCCTTTGAACTTATTTTACAATTCTCTAAGACTATTGGATTCACAATTCCACAACCAAGAATTTCTAACCACTTTCCATTATCTGACATAATATCAACCTCAGCTGATGGTTCAGTAAAGGGGAAGTAAGAGGGCCTAAATCTAATTAATGTATTTTCTCCAAATAGGCTATGGATAATTTTATAAATTAAATTTTTTAATTCTGCAAAATTAACATCCTTATCAATATGTATTCCTTCAATTTGATGGAACATTGGTAAATGAGTTGCATCATCATCTTTTCTATAAACCTTGCCGCTTGAAATATATGAGAAGGGAGGTTTATCTGATACCATTGCTCGAATTTGAACTGGAGATGTATGAGTTCTTAATAAATAAGAATTTTTATCAATATAAAAAGTGTCATGCATTTGCCTAGCGGGATGAGTTTTTTTGATATTTAACATATCAAAATTATATTTTTCTGTTTCTATTTCTGGGCCATCAATTGTTTGAAAACCATAAGATTCTAAAAACTCTATTATATAGTTTAATGTTGTGCTAATTGGGTGTTGAGTACCAGGTTCAAAATTTATTAATGGTTTGATATCTTTATCAATCGACATTAATGAGGATATATTTATTGTGTAGCTGTCTCAACAACTTTTTTGAATGTCGCATTATCGCTTATCGCAAGATCAGACAAAATTTTTCTATTTATAAGAATATTATTACTTGCAAGCCCAGAAATTAATTTTGAATAAGATATATCTAATTCTCTAGCTGCAGCGTTAATCCTTGATATCCATAAAGATCTAAAATTTCTTTTTTTGTTTTTTCTGTCTCTAAAAGCGTACTGCATTGATTTAATGTTTGACTGCTTTGCAGTTTTATATAGTCTACTTCTTGCACCATAGTGGCCTTTTGATGATTTTAAAACTTTTTTATGTCTTGCATGCGCCGTTACTGATTTTGTTACTCTAGGCATACTATTTAACCTCCTATCAATCTAGTAGCTTGTTTTAAGGTTGTTCCTTTTAGTTTATTTAAACCTCTATTATGTCTTTTTCTTTTTGTAGTTTGTTTTGTCAAAATATGATTTCTGTTAGCACTTCTGCTTTTTAATGATGAGCCCGTCTTCTTGAACCTTTTAGATGCTCCTGAATGTGATTTAAGTTTGTATCCCATTTTTCTCTATTTTTAGTAAATATTTTTCAAACGATAATATTAATTTTTTTTCTTTAGAGGAGATAAAACCATAAGGAGTTGTCTTCCTTCTAATGATGGTTCCTGCTCTACATTTACAATATCTTTAAGTTCTTCTTTTATTTTATTTAAAAGATTAAGACCCATATCACTATTTAAAATTTCTCTTCCTCTAAAACGGACACTTATTTTAGTCTTATCCCCATAATTAATAAAGCTTTTAATCTTTTTTAATTTGATATTATAATCTCCAACATCTGTAGATGGTCTGAATTTTATTTCCTTAGTCGTATTTTTTTTTACTTTTACTTTTGCTGCTGATGAGTTTTTTTTCTTTTCAAATAAGTGTTTTCCATAATCCAATAACTTACAAACCACAGGATTTGAATCTGAAGGAGATACTTGAACTAAATCAAGAGATGAATTGCTAGCCTCTTTTAGAGCATCATCTAATGAAACAATACCTCGCTTATCACCATTTTGATCGATTAACATGACCTGATGAGCCTTTATCTGATTATTGATAGGAGTTTTATTCTTTTTAGTAGCTATATGATACACCTAAAATAATTTGATAAGGAAAACTTAGATTTAACAAAAGAGAATATATCAAGATGGCTTCAAACTTAGTAATTTTTGATTTTTCATAAATTAAAAAATGCATTTTAAACTAATTGATATATTACGTAAATATATTTATCACTATGGCTGCAGAAAGAAATTATCCCAACTGTTGTTCTTTAAAATATAAACCTTTCTTTTGTTGATTCTATTATCATTCCCTTCCCAAAATTCAAAATAATATGGAGTAAAAGAGAAACCTCCCCAATAATTTGGTCTTTTATTTAAATCTATTTTTTTATTTAGAACATCTTCATAATTGTTTATTACGTCCTCATAAGATCTAATTTTTTTTGATTGATTAGAACTTATAGCCAAGGCATTTTTCTCTTTTTGTCTTTTTAAAAAATGTTTATCAGAAAATGATTTATTAGTTTTTTTTATGTTTGCTTTAATTCGTATTTGAATATTCGTTGATTTCCAAAAAAAAATAACGGATATTTGATTGTGAAACTCAAAATCCTTTGCCTTTTGAGAGTCATAATTAGTAAAAAAGATCCACTCTTGATCATGTATATATTTTAAGTTTACATATCTTGATTCAACTTCTTGATTTTTTTCATTTAAAGAGCTAATGCATGCAGCTTCAACATAACGTTCATTATTTTGTAATGCTTGATTGTACAAACTTAAAAATAGAGCATAAGGCTCAGAGTTATTTATATTTTTAATTTCGATCATTGCAATTCATCTGGTTTGATAGGCAGATCTTTGAAGGCAATTTTTATCAATCTGCTTTTTGGAAAAAAGATTACCCAGGCAGTAACAAAAATACATTTTATATAATTAGTGAAGCTTTTGTTATCTACGTACCACGATTCGAGCTTACTTTTGTATGGAATTATAATGTTTTTATAAAATTCTGCAGGATCACTTGCTCTTTCAAGAAATTTTTCTTCATCACGGAAAATAATTGATCCAATACCTGTTAATCCTGGTTGAATTAAGTTTAATTTATTTTGTGCATCAGATGAATAATGTTGATATGTATCAGGAACCATTGGCCTTGGTCCAACAATGCTCATATCACCAAAAAAAATATTTACTAATTGGGGTAGTTCATTGATCTTAGTCTTTCTGAGAAATTTTCCAAATGGTAAAACACGAGGATCATCTTTTAAAGTTAAATTTCCTGCTCCAAAATTTGGACTATTTTTAAGCATAGTTGCAAATTTAATTAAGCTAAATTTAGTTCCATTAATACCAACTCGTTCTTGAAAATACAAAATCTCTCCTTCGCCAGTATATTTTAATATTAAAGATACTAATAAAAATATAGGAAACAAAATTATTAAAAAAGTTAAGCTTATTATGATATCGAATAATCTTTGCATCAATAATTCTTACTTTTTCATAATTAACTCAGGAGGTACAAAACCTCCTTCATTCGGTTGATTACCAGACTCAAAATAATTTTTGTACCATAACACAGTCATTTCAACTGCCGTTTTCCAATCATATCTAGGCTCATATCCAAGATCATTTTTAGCCTTCATAATATCAGGACATCTTCTTTTTACAGAACCAGGATAAGTTCTAGCATTTTCATATCCCCCATTATAATCAACAAGATCGCCAATATATTTTGTTAATTTTTCCATTGTGATTTCTTGTTCGTTTCCAATATGATAGATTTCACCATCTGAGTTTGAGCTCTCCATCGCCAGTATCGTCCCATTGACTGCATCATCTACATGACAAAATGCTCTTGTCTGATCGTAACCATAAACTTTTATTGGCGATTCAAGTTGATTTATAAATCTTTCAACAATATGAGGTATGGCATGTCCAAATCCCATATCTGGACCAATTATGTTTTGGTATCTAACAATTGTACATTTGTGTCCATATTTTTTTGCTGAGTGAATAAATGATGATTCTCCATGTATTTTTGTAATCGCATAAGTCCACCTTGGATGCTTAATATCAGATATAGTTAGAGGAACATTTTCATTAGTAGGTATATCAATATCAAATAAATCTGAAGTTCCTGCATAATTTTCACTGGATGAAGCAAATAAAATTTTCTTTACTGGATTCCTTGATATCCAATCTAAAGTATTCATTGTTAGCATGGTATTGGTATTTATTACTTTATAAGGATTTTGAATTGTTTTATTTACACCTACAACTGCAGCAAGCATATATATTTCATCAAATTTTCTTTTAAAACTTAAAAAGGCTTTTTTATCAGAAAAATCACCTTTAATGAATTTTAATCTTTTTGACTTTTCTTTATGATTCAAAAGCTTGGTAAGCTTTGAATTATTCTTCACATCAGCAACAGTAACATTGCAATCACCTCTATTCACGAGACGCTCAACAATATTAAAACCAATAAAACCAGATCCGCCTAATATTAATACTTCTTTCATAGTTGTTACGTTTTAAACATCACCTCTTCCTAAAATAGAAATTTGATGCTTAGTTTCTAAAGTTTGTATCTTTTTGTTGGTCAAAATTCCGATAGTATCATATATTTTCGTTGAATCAATTTGCATTAATTTCTGAATTATTTCATTGGTTTTATAAAAAGAGTGCCCAGTTGAAATAATTATTAAATCTGGATTCTCTCTCAGAGCATGGTCGAAGTCTGTTTCTACTTTTTCATCTTGCTCTTGCCAATATGTTATGAAAGGATCGTGCAATTTAATTATTGCCCTATTGTCCCGCACTAATGACACAAGAGGAGCAACTGGTGAATATCTGGTATCACCAACATCTCCTCTATATGACACACCCAAAAATAATACTTTTTTATTCTCAAGATCTCCAAAAACATTTTTCAATCTCTCAAATGCATAACGTGGCATTCTGTCATTAATAGAAACACTATCAACACTCATTTCTAGATCAGTATCTGAACCAAAAAAATTTCTTCTTGACCAACTCGCAAGCAATGGATCTTTTGTTAAACAATAGCCACCAACTCCAATGCCTGGATACATTAAATTTGAATGAGTTTTTCTTACTCTAATTGCATCTACAATTTTATAAAGGTCTACCCCAGCTTCCTCAGCAAACCTTGACCATTCAACTGCAAATGCAATATTAGTTGCTCTATATGAATTTTCCAGAACCTTTGCCATTTCAGATGCATTTGTACTATCTAATCTAGTTAATTCACAAACACTAGTATCAATAATTGTTTCAAGAAAAGATTTTATTCTTAATGAACTAGGCTCATTTATGCCCGAATATACTCTTGGAAATTCTCTAATTGAATCGATATACTCGGGGCCTGGCATAACTCTCTCATATGAGTGACCTAAAGCAAAATTTTCAAATGGTTCATTTCTTTTTTTTAGCTCCTCAGAAAGAATCGGATAAATTATTTCTTTACATGTTCCAGGAGGCACAGTAGTTTCTATTAAAACAAGTGCTTCACTATTTAAATTTTCTCCAATTGTTCTTATTGCATCTTTGAATGAATTTAAATCTACATCAAATTTATCTAATGCTAGATCCTTATTGCTTTGTTTTTGAACATCTAAATTTATATCAACAATAATAATATCTGCTAATTGAAAGCATGCTGGATCATATGTAGCATAAAAATTTCTTCTTTTTTTTGATTCTTCAAAAAAAGTTTTAATTTTAGGATCTTCTGCTATTAATGGAAATATGCCTTCGTTGATTGATTTTATCTTCCAAAAATTTTGTTCATTTGGTAAATCTATTCCAATTACTGCATACTCGTTATTAGAAGAATTAGCACATACTAGTGACATCACAGCCCCAACAAAACCAAGACCTTGCACAACAATAATTTTTTTATCTTTGTGCAACTTTACAAATTTTTTAATCTCCTCTGAGTCATCAATAACTTCTGGTATCTCATATGACAATTTAGTTAAAGGATTAATAGATTTTTTTAACATTCTCTGATTTTTTCTAATATTTGTGATGCTGCTTTTTTTGTAGATATCTCATTTTTAATATAATGGGTTAAACTTTTGTTACTTATGAGTCCTCTTTCAATATCGACAATTAGATCTTTAAGCATTTTTTTTGCCTGAATTGGGTTATTTCCTGTATATGTTTTACCAAATTTGTTTTTTTGAATTATATCAGTAATATCACTCTCACCACATAAACCAAAAACTGGTAATCCTGAGCTTAAATATTGTAAAAATTTACCAGGAATATTGTGTGTTGTGTGTCTTTTATCAAGAGAAAATACTCCCACAGTTGATATTTTACATACCGGATCAACATATCTTTGATCAATTGAATCATAGATAGAAAAATTTGATAGATTATAAGAAGATAGAACATTTAAGACTTTAATTTTGTCAGATTTTTTTAATCCAATTAGTAAGAAATGATAAGCGGAATCATTCTTAAACTCTTTTATGATACCTAGTAATTGTTTCTGATTTTGAGCTACTCCGAGATTACCTATATATAGAATTATTTTTTTTCCTTCTGGGAGACTGAAGTATATATTTTTAGGAATTTCAATCCTATTATCCTGTACATCATACCAAGTTCTCAGAATAGTTAATTTGTTTTTTGCATATTTCATATTATCAAAATAAGCACTATTTCCTTCAGTTTGAATAGCAATCACATCTGCGATTTTGTATTGCAGTCTTTCAAAAAATCTTAAAGTGAAGGCTTGCAGACTATTTTTACCAATCAGATCTAAATCAACTGCCCATTGAGGAAAGATATCTCTTAAAATAAGATATCTTTTAGTTCTTTTAAAAATACTAATAAGTAATATCGTTGGGCCCCAGAAAATGGTTGGAGAGTACCAAATTATTGAATCAAAATAATATAATTTCCTAAGTTTTAAAATTTTTATAAAAGCTCTAACACCAATTGAAAGTTCGACAAAAAATCTAAAATAGTATGAATTAGTTTTAGATTTTGTGCTATAACTTAAAGAATGAATTTTAACATGTTGCGGCCATTTATTTTGCATGTCTTTTGGTAAACAATGATCATATAAAGTAAATACATCTATCGTTTCAAATTTTTTAGACATTTCCAAAACAAGATCTGTCATATGTCGCCCAGCAGAGTTCTTGTCATACTCAAAAAATTCTGTAAAAACGGCTAATTTCATAAGTAAAGCTTAAATAATTAAACGGTGTATGTTATCAGTTGTAGTTTCTCTTCTTTTTGCCTTTTTTATCTGTAAAATTTTTAGACCTCCATAATGCGCTATGTGGATCTTTGACAACAATGTCAGAATTTTTTCTATTTGCTAAAGTATAATAATAAAGAATTATTGATCTTCTATATTCTCCATCAGGGAAATTTAATGGATTGGGTAGTCCATGGTAACTTTTATCATGTGTATCAAATATCACGCATCTATTAAAAATTGGTGGTATTGCTTTCTGCAAGTCTTCTCCATTGTTATCATAGATACCAAACTCACCGCCCCATTCTGGTTCCCAACCTTTGTTAAGATATAAAAGAAGATTAACTCTTCTATTTAATCCGGTGGCGTCATGATAATTTCCATCTACATGAACATCTAATAAACCTTCTTTTGGCGTAATATTTAATCCACCTCCAGTAAAATAGGGATCTGGTACTAATTTAGGAATATTTAATCTTTCACCTATTGCTTTAAGAACTGGTGCTGAATTGAATATTCGCACTGCATCTACAATGCCATCAGGGATGTCAAATTCTGATGACCAATTAGTTCTGGATTTTATCTCTATCCCTTCATCATTAGAATGTTGCCATTGAGGATCATCAAGTCCTGGAAATGATTTATCAAGCTCTTCAGCTAAACCAGAATCCAAAAATTTATCCAGAACAATGTGTTGAAATGGAGTATTGAAATATTCTTTATCTAGCTTTGCATTGAATATTCTGTTGGAGCAATTTTCAGCTATTTTTTTTAGTTGTTCTTGTTTCATATGTTTTTAATATCACAATATTATTGCAGGCTATTATATATCCTTATGCCAAACATTCTGATTAATAAGATCAATATTTCCAAGAATAATCCTAACTATTTTTTCTGATACATTATCAACATCATAATCTTTTACAATTTTCAAATCTCTTTTATTTCCTCTGGATTGATTCTTTAAAATATTTAGTGCGTTTTTTATTTTATTAATCGATAGTCCAACAGACATTACAGCAGCCTCTTCAAGACCTTCAGGTCTCTCATGTGAAACTCTTAGATTAAGAGCTGGAAAATTTAATATAGAGCTTTCTTCTGTTATGGTTCCGCTATCTGACAAGACGCATCTAGAATTTAATTGAAGATAGCAATAATCTGTAAAGCTAAATGGCGGCAGAAATTTAACTTTCTTTGAAAAGTCAATTTTAGTGTCTTTAAATTTCTTTTTTGTTCTTGGATGAGTTGATACAATAACTGGAATATTAAATTCATCTGCTAAAGTATTAAAAATATTAGGAAATTTATTAAAATTATTTATATCATCTAAGTTTTCTTCTCTGTGAGAACTTATTAAAAAATATTCATTTTTTGCTATATCTAAATCTTTAAGAATGTTTGATTTTAAAATTTTATCAGAATAATAATCTAAAACTTCTTTCATTGGACTTCCAGTATTAATTATCCTATTTTTTTCAAAGCCTTCACTTATCAAATATTGCCTAGCAATTTCTGAATATGTTAAGTTTATGTCAGAAATTGTATCAACAATTCTTCTATTTATTTCCTCAGGAACCCTAAAATCAAAACATCTGTTACCAGCCTCCATATGAAAAATTGGAATTTTTCTTCTTTTAGCCGGTATAGCACTTAGCGAACTATTAGTATCTCCCAAAATTAATACTGCATCTGGATTTATATTTTCAAGTACTGAATCAACTTTTTCGATTACTCCTGAAATAGTTTCCATTGGTGTATCTTTTTTGATATTGAGGAATACATCAGGTTCTCTTATTTCTAAATCTTTAAAAAAAATTTCGTTAAGTTCATAATCATAATTTTGACCTGTATGAATAAGAGTATGGTCAAAAAATTTATCTAACTTTGGTATTATTCTTGAAAGCCTAATTATTTCTGGTCTTGTTCCAACAATTGTTACAACTTTAAGCATTTAATTTAGACTGAATATATGGTAATTTTTTTAAAAGCTTCATAACTCCTTTTACATCAAGTCTGGAAGTATTATGAGAATTGTATTCTTCATTATCTAATATATCTACTTCGCCTTTCTCAAAAAATTCATCGTAATTTAAATCTCTTGAGTCTGCTGGAACCTTAAAGAAATTATTTTGGTCTATAGCTTTTGCTTTCTCTTCTTTTGCCAAAAGTGTTTCATATAGTTTTTCACCATGTCTGGTTCCAATAATCTTAATTTCAGTTTCTTTTTTAAAAACCTCCATTAAAGCAATAGCTAAATCATGGATCGTTGAGGCGGGAGATTTTTGTACAAATATATCTCCGTTATCCATATTAGAAAAAGCATGAAGTACTAAATCAACAGAATCTTCCAATGACATTAAAAATCTTGTCATATCTGGATTTGTCATAGTAATTGGCTGACCAGAAAGAATTTGTTCAGTAAAAACTGGGATAACAGAACCTCTTGAGGCCATTACATTACCATACCTTGTTCCACACATCTTTGTTTTGTTATTATGAATATTTCTAGACTTTGATATCATAATCTTTTCCATCATTGCTTTTGAAATTCCCATAGCATTTATTGGATAAACAGCTTTGTCAGTGCTCAAAACTATTAATCTCTCTACTTTATTTTTAGCTGCCGCGTCAATAGTATTACTGGCACCTAAAATATTAGTCTTTACTGCTTCAAGAGGAAAAAATTCACATGAAGGAACCTGCTTGAGTGCTGCTGCATGAAATACAAAATCAACATTTTGCATAGCATTATCAATACTATTGAAATCTCTAACATCACCAACAATAAATTTAAGTCTACTGTCAGCATATTTGAGCCTCATATCATTCTGTTTTTTTTCATCACGACTAAATATTCTTAGCTCTTTAAAGCCTGAGTTAATAAATTTATTTAGAACAGCGTTCCCAAAAGAGCCTGTGCCTCCGGTTAGAAGAATTATTTTTTTATCAAAAATATCTTTCATAATTTTTATCCAAACAATTTCATGGAATTTATCATATTATGCCAACTTAAAATTCTTATACCAGTTTCATCAATAAATTTCTTGGGGTTAAGACTCCTATCAATTTCTGGATAATCTACTGGAATAATTTTTATTTCTTTTGAGTAAATTTCTGCAATTAAATTTAATAAGTCATATTTTGAAATAGGCTCAGATGCCACGTTATATAAGCCAACTAAATTTGGATGATTTTTTATAATTTTGCTAATGACATTAGATAGTTCTAGAGTGGTTAAGCCGGAAAATATTGCTTTTCTATATCCTTCAATTTCATCTGTTTGGGACAAAAACCATTCAAGTAAAGATAATTTTGTATCGTTCTCATGACCAATTATCGAAGTTCTTATCGTAAGAGATGTTTTATTATTCAGCTCTCCAATATATTTTGACTTGCCGTAAAGGTCTTCTGCATCAGATATATCTTTTTCAGAATAATTTCCCTTTTTTCCTGAAAAAACACAATCTGTGCTTATATGGATGAGTTTAATATTATTCGAAATACAATGTTTATTTAACTTATGAGGAAAAAGAGAGTTAATAGGTAAAATTTCAAGTGGATCATTCAAATGATTTAACTGTTTAATTATGCCAGCGCAATTTATTATTATGTCTGGCTGAATTCCTTTTATAGAATGAAATAACTTTACTTCATCAAGAACATCTATATTTGATATATGTTTATATTTTAAATGCTTATGTATTTTAAGAGGTGTTGCATTTCTAGAGGTTCCATAGATATCAAAACTTTTATCCAATACTAGATGCCTGAGCAATGTACTTCCTAGCATGCCCGTAATACCAATAACCATGATCCTCTGCATATAATGATTATTCTAATTGTCTTTTTGTATTACTCAAAGATAAAATTCCATGACAATTCTGCCGCTTTTTCCCATGTAAATTTTTCTGCTCTATTTCTTGAATTTTTTGCACTTTCTTTTATCTTTTGAATATTTCTTAATTCGTTTATTATCTTGATGGATGCCTCCTCAGTGTTAAAAATGTTTAAATAAAAGTCGCTATCTCCTAGGACCTCAGGTATGCATGAAAATTTAGTCGCGAATATTGGCAGGCCTGAGGCCATGCCTTCTGCAAGAATGAGGCCAAATGTTTCTTGAGAGGAGACAAACATAAATATATCTGTATTATTGTGAAGCAAATACATAATATCTTTTTTTGACATAGCTTCAGATAAATTAACATGTTCAGTGATTCTAGAATTATTAAGTTTCTTAATTATCATATTTTTTTTTGGTCCATCTGTAATTATTAAATTTAATTTAAACTTAAAGTTCTTTTTATTTAGTTGTTCAAATAAATTAAATAAAGGCAGAAAATTTTTGTACGTAAATGCGCTCCCTATGTAAGTAAAACTTATACGCTTGTTAGAAATTATTTTATCTTCAAGTTTTTTTAGATTTTTTTCTTGTTCAAGATTATCAATGAAAAAAATTTTGTCTATTCCATGGGGTATTACCCTACAGTTATTATTTTTATGAAATTTTTGAATTATTTGCTTTGAGTCATTGCTGTGGTATATAACTTTTGTTGACTTAGATGCAGAAAAAATCAAAGCTTTTCTTAGCAAAAAATTTTTTACTCTCTCAGCAAAACCATATTCAGCTAAATTTTTAGAAAACGGTAAAATATTTTGAAATACAATTGTTGAATTTTTATGCTTGAAAAAAAGTAATCCGCCAGGACAAAAAATATAATCTGGTCTATATAGAGAACAATAATAACGAAAAAACGTTACTTTCCAAAAAATTCTGAAAGGGAGTGGCATTGAAAAAAATATACTGCTTCTGAAGTCAAAGTTTATATTTTTAGATAGGTTTTTTTGCGCTTTTTTATTAATCCAAATTATATATTTGTATTTGTTATTAGGAGTTCTTTCAATTAAGTTTTTAAGGTGAGATATACCCCCACCCGAACTGATATTGGAAGCATCTACAAGGATTTTTTTTCTATGATTAAAAGAAATCTTATCATCTAATAAATTTGGCACAAGAACCCTTCTCCACATATGGCAATCTTAGTCACAAATTCTATACTTTTTATAAACAGATAGAAAAAAAGAATTAACAAAATATACATATCGAGAGAATTTCTATAATTTAATAAAAATAAAGTCACTATAAATTGCATCATTATTATCCTATCTGTTCCTATGACTAAGCAAGCCAATACAAAAAAAGAAGATAGTAGAAATGCATAAAGCTTATCTTTGAGACATAGTATTAAAATTATTCCCAAAATAAGTGGCTTAATTAAGTTTATTGGATCAAATGATAAATAATCTAATAGCTTTGTCATAAAATAGTCAAAAGCTACAAATCCAAAAATAAGAATAATTGATAAGATTATAGCGCTTGTAAAATAACTTCTAATTTTAAACAAATTTAATATGAAGCTTTTTCTACTTAATGAATGCAAATAGACTAAAAGCAATACTATTATTGCTTGAAGATGAAATATTGAAGCTAAAATTAATATAATTGATTTTGAAAATAAACCTCTCCATAAAAACGCATAACATACAAATATTGCAGCAAATTTTAATCTTTCAGCAGCAAAAAATAGTACTAACGCATAAAAAGAAAATATAATTCCTACAAAAAACCATATCGGTAAATCAAGACTTCGCGAAAGTTTATAGACTAAAACTGCTAAGATACCATTAGATATAGACATAAATATGTTCTTTGAGATCAGATCAGAAACCATCCAAATAATTAAACTATATCCAATGTCTGCAGAACCTAATATAACTATCTGCCTTTGATATGTATCTATTAGATTAAGGCCTTTGGATGATTGATAAAAATCGTTGTAAGCTGCTTGATCTCCAGATACATAAAGTGGTGAGATTATGAGTGTAAAAACAAAAATACCAAAAAAAATTATATAAGATTTAAATGTCTCTTTAGATAAAAACAACGATCCATTTTGCGATATATAATGTGAATTTTTTATATTATTTATCATAAACCTAGCATTTCCCTCTTTATAATACTATTAACCTCAGTAAGTTCAGCAAATTCACTTTTAATGTTTCTTATTTCAGATCCATAAAGAAGCAATGTTCCATAGGTGTTGTCTTGATTAGGTAAATAGCCATGCATGCCTTTGGGAGGGAAAAATCCATGGAAGTAGTCTGGGTTTATCATCACACCATTATTAGCAATCCAAATAATGTCTCCATAACTTTCTGGTCTATGAGGAATATTTAGTTTTTCTAAATCTTCTTTGCTTAGAAAATATCCATTTTCATTTAATGTTTTATTGTTTTTTAATTCATCTTTTAGTCTATTACAAACATCTTTATTCTTTATTCGCAACCTCCCCATAGTTGAATCGCAGAAAATTTGTATATCCCCTTTTTGGATTATATTTTTTTTAAGAATTTCACTAACAATTGATTGGAAGTCCAAAGTTTTTATTACATTTGACATTCCGTGATCACCAACAACTAAAATATTGCAATCTAATTTATTTTTTAAAGCAGAAAACAAAAATTTCATATCATTATCAAAGTTTTTGAGGGCTTCTTTAAAATCAATTGAGTCTGGTCCAAAATAATGTCCCTTTTCATCCAGAACTCCAATATAAAGGAAATAAAGATCATCATTATTTTCTTTTTGGATATGATCAATTACGTATTTAATTCTCATTTCATCATTTATTAATTTTGTTTTTTTACCAAGCGCTGTAAAAGCATCAAAGTTAAGATTTATATCTCTCTTTAGGCATATATCAACAAGCGATTCTTCTGAGAAAGCATTAGGAAGACTATGATCTTTATAATCCTCAGTAAGAGAGAGAGAATTAAGCATTGCAGGAGGTATATTATACGGAGACATTTTTGCATTTGGGTAGAACAAATTTAATCCAACTCTGATAATCTTCTTTTTGACTCTAAATAAAAAATATGAAGGATTAATTTTTAAGAAAAAATCAAAGAGTTTATATAAAATATTCAAAAAAAATAATGGAATTGTATTTTTATAATCCGATTTCTTTTTATTAAATTCTATTGCTGTAAAAAGTCTAGTCTTATTACCTTTTTTACCAGTAAGAATTTCAGCACGCTCACAAAACCCCAAGCTGGGAATAATCTTTTCTATATAAAATGAGTTTCCTTTAAGACTATTTAAAAAAGGAGTATCTAGTTCATTAATATAATCGTGTCTGAGCGCATCAGCGAGAACTACAATATTTTTTTTCATTATTCATATATTAATTAAATTTTACTTCTTGGTTTAAACTTCATAAATTTAGCATACCAGTAGCCATAATCTAAAATTATATATGATATAAAAATACAAAATAAATACCAAAATCTTTTTGGAACGTTGTTTTTAAAACAGCTCAAAAAAGCATATTTCCAATAAGTGAAGCGACGTAAAATTGGAATCAATATCAAAAGAAAACCAACCATAACTGCCTGATAAGAAGCCCAAAATATTCCTAACAAAGATATAATTATCCCAACAGTGGAGATGCTCCTAACCAAATGATATATCATTGAATTATGAATTGAGAATTCATAATTTAATATAAAAGAGTTTATACCTTCATCGAATGAGCATTTAAAAAAATCATATATATTATTTGAGAAATTATTTGTTGTGATCAAATCTTTTATAAAGAGATGTTTACATCCATCTTTTTTCATCTGGAAAATCAATGCAGTTTCATCCCCTCTTTTTCTGGTAATGTTTTTGAAACCTCCGCTTAATATTGCTGCCTTTGTATTAACAACTAAATTTGCTCCTATTAAAAATTTTTTATCTGTTTCTATCAAGGATTTAAAATGTAACTCATAAATTAGATTTTCATTTCTTTTATTTTCTAAAACAGGCCCTGAGTAGATTGAATAATTATTTGAAGCATAAATATCTAAAACAGATAAATAATTTTCCATGATTCTTCCATCCGCATCTACGAATATTGCGTATTCGCTGCCACAGTTCCTTAACAGAAAATCTCTTGCTTCTTGAAGAGTTTTATTTTCTTGAAAATTCGTAAAGTTGAAAGAATGGTTCTTGTGAAGCTCATTTATCTTATTTTCTGTTGAATCTTCTGAGCCATTATTAAGAACATATACATCAGCTGAAAAACCTCTTGAAGCTCTCAAGGCACTTAAAATACAATTCTCTATACTTTCTGACTCATTATATGCAGAAATACAAAAACAATATTTTTTCATCTTATTTAACCTGAATTGAAAGTAAAATTTTTAGTAGCCACATTTCTAGAGCGATAATTAAAGCTATTGTTCCATAAAAGTTCTCTAATAGTGATGATAACAAAACGAAACCTAGTAAACATGCAATTAACCTTATTATCAGTTGGAAAATATCATTTTTTGAAAAGCTTCCCTGTCTTAATTTTGTTCCTAGTAAAAAAGTTGATATTGAAGCTATGGGGATTGTTATTAAGAATAAGCCAAAATTAAACAAGTCAAATTTTAAGTAATCTGGAACAAACTGCAAGAGGTCATCTAATAAAAAACATAGAACTATAAAAATTATATTAATTCCAATAAAGTACCTTAAAAATTTTATCTCTAATGAATAATCCTTAAATTTCCCCAGCATTACCTTAATTGATTGTCCTACTAACCCTCTTATTATCCTAATAATCCTTTCAAGATTAGTCAGTTCTGTTGCAATAGAATATAAGCCAGCCCTTTGGAAAAGTATTACAGGTAGCGTATATATTAATTGCTGAGTTATTTGAATTAGAATGTAAAAGATTCCTGTCTTAAAATATTTCTCTTTTGCAATAAAAAGATTTTTTTTAATTAAGGTTATTTTTAATTTCTCTTTATTAATAATAAAAACAATCAAGATAACTGAATTTATACATAACACCAGGGAAATCAAAGTAAAAACTTTAAAAAAGGTTATCTCATTTAGGGCTGAATAGAAAAGAACTAAAGCAAGAATAATTTTTTGCGCTATTTCTGAAATAATAAATTTACTAAAACTATTTCTTTCTCCAAAAAAATAAAAACTTGGTATATTGAGCATACCAATTCCATATAAGAAAATAGATAAAGAAAGTTGCCCAAATAAAATTGGGCATAATAAAAAATAAAATATCAGAAAAGCAATATTTCTAAGAATGATTATTGAAGCAAAATCAGATCCTCTTTCATTGATTTTTGAATCTGCAATTATTCTTATCCCAGATAAATCAGTCCCCAACCATGAAATAGATACAAGAATAATTGCGGTATATTGCATGCTCGAAAATGTTGCCCAACTTTCAATTTCCAAGACAAAATTCCCAAAAATATATAATATGACACTGTAGATTATTTGAAGAAAATAAAGGAAAAAAGTAGACAAATACATCTTATTTATTTCTTAATATTATTTATATACCATTCCCAATCAGGTATTTCTTGACCAATTAATAATGAAAGTTTTTTATTAGAGGCTGTTTCATTGTTAGAAACTTTAGCTGATCTAATAAAATTTTTGGCTCCTTTTATTTTTGACGCAGTCTTAAAAACTTCCTGTATTTTTAAAATGTACTCCATGCGAGATGCTTGACCGCTGCTAACAACATTGTAGATTTCTGATTTTAGCTTTGGATTCTCAATAATAAAATTTACCACTTTATCTATAAGCGAAGTCGATGTCGGAACTCCCTTTTGAATCATATTGACTGTTAAATCGTTATTCATTTTTAGGATTTTGTGCATCTTTGTAACAAAATCATTATTATCTTTTGAGAAATAAGATGAAAAAACCCATCCGAGTCTTAAAATAAAAAAACTATTTAGATTTTTAATAATATAGTTTTCTGCTTCAAGCTTACATTTGTGATGAAAGGATGAAGGGATACACTGATCATCCTCTTCATAATATGAATCTTTCCAGTCTCCATAGACCCCTGTTGAGCTCATATAGATAAATATGACATTTTTGTTTTTAATATAATCTACTAAATTCCTTGTTATGACAAAGTTATCTTCGTAATGTTTATCTTTTTCAATTTCTGCATTATCTAGGTCAGTAGGAGCTGCGCAATGAATTAAAACATCTGCATTAAAATCTTTTAAGGCTGTTGATATTAAATTTATATTTCGACACTTTCTGTAATCTAGCTTACAAGTATCTAGTTTTTTAAGAGAGTTCTTTACCAAGAAGCTCCCTATGGTTCCTGATGATCCTGTTATTACAATCTTCTTCTTCATTGAGCTTTAAATGATTTTTTATCCCCAAGAAAATGGGATTTCTTTACTTTCAAGAGCTAAGATTTCACTTTCGTTTGGATCATGGGGTATGTCAGTACAATTTGCTATTAAAGCTTTTGATTCTGAGATACATTTAAAACTATACCAAATATTTGGCGGTATACTTATTCTTGAATATTCATCTGGCCTTCCTAATTGAATATTAAGTATATTTTTATAGGTTGGTGAATCTTTTCTTGGATCAAATAAAACGAATTTAATTTTTCCAATTGGGACAGATATATTTTGAGTTTGAAGGGTATGCTTTTTCCAACCTTTTATACAGTCCACATTTACTTCAGAAAAATAACATTCTCCGAAACTTTTAAATTGTCTTTCGTCATTTCTAAGCATATGAAAAACAGAGCCTTTATCATCAAATATCTCTTTCAATTGAACAATTTCAACATCATGAATTAGATTATTGCTCATTATTCCAAACCATGAATCTACTTTTTGCAAAGTCTTCATAAGTATCAATTTGCTGAATTGAGAATGCATACATGTCATTAGTTTTTTTCATATGCTCCTTATACCATTCGCCAATCATTTTGACAGTTTCTTTATAATTTAAAGTAGGTTCCCATTTTAATTCTAGCAAGGCTTTATCGCAATTAAGCTTTAAAAGTCCCGCCTCATAAAAAGTTAAATTGTCAGTTATTGAAAATGTAGCTTCAGGTTTTAAGTCCCAAAAAGAGCTCAAGTCTTTTAAAAGCTCTAGAACTGTTTTATTTTGGGCTGATTTTGGGCCAAAGTTGTAAGGATTGCCTTGATTTATAATACCCTCAGATGTTCTCTTTGCCAAAAGCAGATATCCACTTAGGGGCTCAAGTACATGCTGCCATGGCCTTGTTGCACCAGGGCTTCTTATCTCAACTGGATTACCTTTTGTCCATGACTTAACACAATCTACTATAATTCTATCCTTTGCCCAATCTCCTCCACCAATAACATTACCAGCTCTCCCAACAGCAATTTTTACATGTTTATGGCTATCAAAAAAAGAATTTACATAAGAATTTATAACCAATTCAGCTGCACCCTTTGAGCCACTGTATATGTCTTTGCCACCTAGCCTATCTGTTTCTTTGTAACCCCATGGCCATTCAACATTGTCATAACATTTATCACTTGTAATGATAACTACCGAACAATCTTTATCATAATTCTTAAGTGAGTCAAGAATATTTGCAGTACCTATAACATTTGTATTTATTGTTTCTAAAGGATCTTCATAAGACTGAGAAACAATTGCTTGAGCAGCAAGGTGAAAAACTATATCAGGCTTTTCATCTTGAAATATTAAATCAATTTTATCTCTGTTAGTGATATCTTCTTCATAGTGCTTAATTTTGCTTGCTAACTCAAGTTCTTCAAACATAGATGGATTTGTAGGAATATCTTTTGAAATACCAACGATTTCAGCATTTAGTTTTAACAACCACGTTGTCAACCAGCTGCCTTTGAAGCCAGTGTTCCCAGTAATGAGTATCTTTTTATTTGAAAAAAAATTATTAAATGACATAAGCTAATAGTTTAATTGATTTATTTAAACCCAAGGGGCCTTATCTTCTTTTAAAAGAAGTTCTAATTTATTTTTATCTCTCAATGTATCCATTGGATGCCAAAAGCCTTCATGCTTATAGGCGCCTAATCTACCCAATTCTGAAATACTCTTAAGTGGAAATCTTTCCAGGATTTCCTTATCTGACCTTATGTATTCGAATATATCTTTTTTGCAGCAAAAAAAACCTCCATTTATCCAATGACCATCGCCCTTTGGTTTTTCATAAAAACCTGAAATATTGTTTTTCTCCCCAAACTCAAGAGCACCAAATCTTGCTTCTGGCTGCACCGCTGTAAGAGTTACAATATTTTTATCTAATTTATGAGACTCAACTAATTTATTTATATCTACATCAGACAACCCATCACCATAAGTTAAAAGAAAATCTCCTTTTATAAAGTCTTTTGCCCACAATAATCTCCCTCCAGTTTGAGTATTAAGACCAGAATCAATTACTTGGACACTCCATTTTTTAGTTTCAACTTCTAAATCCTCTCTTTTACCACTTTCAAGATTGAAAATTGAATTTTTTGATGAATTTGCATAAAAATCAGCGAAATAGCTAAAAATATGTTCAGACTTATAACCTGCCAAAATTATAAAATCATTAAAACCATGCTTTGAATAATGATTCATTATATGTACTAATATTGGCGTGCCTCCAATTTCTATCATTGGCTTTGGTTTCATGTGAGATTCTTCAGTAATCCTTGATCCAAGTCCCCCTGCCAGTATTACAACTTTCATATTTTCTCCGTTAATTACTAGTATAATAGTTTATTACTTTTTTTATTCCAATCTCTCGTATTTGGATTCAAATTTATAAAAAAATCTAGTAAATTTGTTTCTGCATTTATAGTTTCTTTTGTAATTTCTAACAATCTTTTTTTTCTTTCAATTGCGAGTTGTGAATATCTACCCACCCCAAGGCGCTCTTGTTCCACTAGTGATTTGAGCAAATAAAGTTGCCCTATTTCAATATTTAATATTGAGCTTTTATCAATACCAGTGAGAATCGTAAATATATGCTTTAGTCTATTTCTAAAACTTTTCTCATAACGAGTTAATGAATCTTCAATATTTCTAGATTGGACGCTATAAGTATTTTTAAAGATATATTCACATACTTCAAGATGTACCTTTGTTGTTTCAACCCAAAAATCCATTAAATCTTTCCCATCGATGGGTTTTAAATTTGGCTGTAATTTGAAATTTGTAGCTTCTTTAACAAGCTTACATAATCTTTTTTTGTTACTAAATGTCTTCTCAAAAATATTTGATCTTTCAAAATATGATGGTGTATATAATCCTTTTTCGATCAACATTGCAGAAGACCAACCTAAAATAGATTTTGATATTTGCTGATATGACCAAAAGATTTCGATTTCTGTCATTTGTTTTTTTCTTGGATACGCAAGAAGCAATGCTCCAGGAAATAACAGTAATGGTCTAATTGCTTCAAGAATAGGCATTTTAGATTTATCCATGTCTGGAATGAGATTTAAATATTTTTCATTTCCAAAAATTGTCTTTGAAGCATATTTAAGATCATAGCTATAATTAGTAAAATCCATTTTCTTAAAATCTCTTTTTTGATATGAAGAAATATCTACATGTCTAATTTGTAAAATATTTTCAAGTTTTCTTCTTAATCCGTTTATAAAGAAACTGTCTAGATTTTTATTTGATAGAACAACTAAATCATAATCATTAATGCATATATTTTTGCCATGATAATTGAGAACTGAGCCCTCATTTCTTCCAAAACTTCCAACTAGATAAATAGCTTCCAATGACTGAATTTGTGATTTAAGAAACTTAACAATCTCTAGAATATCTAAATCTAGTTTCTTCTCCATGTGTTTTTTCATTATGAAAAATTATCATGCAAATTAGATCTTATTAAAATAAATAAAGATATTATTAAAAAGCCAAAGGCTCCACCTAAAATGATAAATAATATTCTAATCGGTGAATGCTTTTCCTCAGGTATATAGGGCTCCTCTACCGTCTTAAGTACATATTCTGATCTTACATTAGCTAACATTGAAGAATTAATGTTTTTTTCAATTAAAAAAGATATTGAATCGCGTAATGATCGCTCTGTTGCTGAGGTAAACTCGTTCTCAAAATATTCTCTAGCTAAATCAAGTTCTTTTATTTTGCTCTCCTTAAAGACAGAGTTAATCTCATCAATGACGACTTCTAAAAAATATTGTGAGAATTCTGGCGAAGAGTGTTTAAAAGAAAAATGTATCAATCCTGTATCTTTATTTTTATAAACATTTAAGTCTTCAGAATAGATTTTTTTATGTATTTCTATATAGCTTTCACTTTCAAGCTTTCTGTCATAAATTAATTTATCTTTTAAAGATTCTATGGATAACAAATGCTTTAAGAAAGTTCTAGACTTTACCGTTTCTATAACAACTGAATCAAGTTGAGATTTTTTGTTTAAATCAATACCAGCAGACTCAGCCAAACCACCAAAACTTGGCAATTCAATCGAAGGCATACTTATTTGCTCATCAGAAACAAGTTCTTGTATTGAATGAGACATATATTTATCTTCAATTAGGTAAGATATACCCAGGCTAAACACTGAGGTTAAAAAACAAAAAAATATAATTAATTTTTTTGAATTCCAAAGATATTTTAATTGCTTAATTACATCAATATTATCTTCATTGGGGCTATTCATATATCATCTATAAATGGTACCCGAGGCCGGACTTGAACCGGCACGATATTTCTATCGAGGGATTTTAAGTCCCTTGTGTCTACCAATTCCACCACTCGGGCAAGTAATTTATTGCTCCTCTTCTAAATTGTTATAGTTTATGTTCTGCTCGTCTTCACGATCAGTAGTACTATTATACGATGCTCTTATCTTATTGTTAGTTTTTATAACACTTTTTATTAAATTTAGTTCTACATTGTTACTTTCAGCATATTTTACTAACGCATTTATGTCTTTTGGCAGGCATGCGCCACCAAAACCCAATCTACCATCGTGACCTGGTACCATCATATGAGAATCTCCAACTCTTTTATCTAGAGATAAATATTTTGTAAAATTTTCCCATGATTCTTTAGTATTCGTTGATTCAAAGATATTATTGATTTCATTAAAAAAAATTACTTTTGTGGCTAAAAATGAATTGATAGTATATTTAATCATTGAGGCTGTGGTTGCATCTGTAAAAATATAATTTGTATTGATGCATTTTGTATGATTCTTGTAAAAATCAGATAATAAATGTGACAGTTTTTTATTGCCTCCAAAGATTATTAATTCTGAATTAATAAAATCTTCTTTTGCATGTTTTTCTCTTAAAAATTCTGGATTGTAAACAAATTCAGAACAAATTGTTTTAATGTCATTAATATTTCCAGGATGAACTGTACTCTTAATAACTATTATTCCTTCTATAGATAATTTAGTTATTTCTAATAAAGTTTTTTTGATTAAACTGATGTCTTGGGTTCCATCAGTTTGCATTGGCGTAGGCAAACAAAGAAAAATGATCTCTGGTTTGAATTTAAAAAGGTCATTAAGATTGGTATCTAGTTTAGGATCTATGATACAAAGGTCTATATTATCCTTAAGGCCATCAGCTAGAGCCTTTCCAACAAATCCATATCCAATAATTCCAATTTTCATAATCTATGGAGGCTGAATCCGGAATCGAACCGGAGTAAACGGCTTTGCAGGCCGCTGCATAACCACTCTGCCATCCAGCCTAGTGA
>MDTE01031552.1_pt1 | contig 26512 bp, 27 predicted proteins | sample 811231 | NCBI WGS metagenome assembly MDTE01 (sample SAMN05326651, study PRJNA326480) | marine metagenome | isolation source: seawater | place: Indian Ocean: Red Sea | collected 2010
CACGACGTTGATAGGCTGGATGTGGAAGCGCGGCAACGCGTGTAGCTGACCAGTACTAATAGCTCAATTGGCTTGATTTATGCACTGAAAAAGATTTTTCAAAAGATATAGACGATCAATTAATTCAACAAATTATACTTTACAGAAATGATATTGAATTGTAGTATGTTCAAAATTTGAACATACTATGAATAATGATCAGGACCATTTTGACGTATTAAGAAAAATTAACAAAAAATCAAACGTCACCCAAAGAGAACTTGCTAACGAACTTGGTTTTAGTTTAGGCAAATTAAATTATTGCTTAAGAGCTCTAAAGACAAAAGGACTAATCAAAATGCGAAATTTTGAAAAAAATCCTAATAAAATAAATTACATTTACGTTCTTACACCTAAAGGAATAGCAGAAAAAACAAAACTGACAATTAATTTTATGAAAAGAAAAATGAAAGAATATGATGAGCTAAAAAAAGAACTTAGGAAGAAAAAAAATTAAATGGCTCATGAAACATTTAATTAAAGCTTTTAGCCTTTGTACATCTCAAGAAAAAAATAAGTTATTTCTCATTTTAATTTTCTCAATCACTACAGCATTACTAGAAATGATCGGTATAGCTTTAGTATTGCCAGTATTATCAATTTTACTTAGCAATGATATTGAAAATGTTAAGTTAGTTTTTTTTAACTTTGACCTAAATTTCCTTAAAAATTTTTTTAATGGAAATATTTTGTTCAACGGTTTGTTTCTTTTAGTTTCTGCTTTTTTTATAAAAAATACATCACTAATTATATTTAATTTTTATTACAACAAATTTTCTAATGATATTGCACAAAGATTGTCTGCAGCTATTTTTATAAAATATCTTAAAAAAAATTTTAGTTTTTATTTAGAAAACAACTCAAACGAGTTACTAAAAAATTGTATTTACGTAATAGATAGATTTAGAGAAATTGTTAATAATATTATTATTGCTTTATCTGAAACTATAGTTTTAATAGGAATTACTTTAATACTTGTAATTTATGAACCAAAAGGTTTTTTAATAAGTTTAGTTTTTTTAGGAGCAATTGGTACAATAGTTTTTTTAGCATCAGGAAAAATTAATGCAAAATGGGGAAAAGAAATAATTAATTTAGAGAAAGAGCGATATTTACATTTATCCCAAGCATTTTCAGGAATAAGAGAAATAAAAGTTTTTGATAAAGTAAATTTCTTTTTTAATAAATTTCTGAAACCAAATATAAGAAGATTTAAAATAAGTTATTTACATTTTTGGGCAAGCTCCTTGCCAAAATATATCATTGAAGTATTTTTTATTTTGACATTGGCATTTTTGCTAGTTTTTTTTAAGTTTAGCGGAAAAACTAATTATGAAATAGTTACAATAATGGGTTTATTTGCAGTGGCATCACTTAGAATAATGCCTTCTTTAAATAGAATACTTCATTCCTACCAAAGAATTAAATTTGGGCAAGTTTCTGTTGATATTTTGCATAATGAATTAAACGAATCTAAATTTCCTGAAGAGAGTAAAGATTTTAGTTTTCAAACTGAAAAAAATAGTAAACAGGATTATCTGATTAAATTAGAAAATATTTCTTATAAATATAACTCCGGAAAAAAATATATATTTGATAATATAAATCTTAATATAAAAAAGAATGAATTTGTTGGCATAATTGGAAAAACTGGATCAGGTAAAAGCACTTTAATAAATTTAATTTTAGGTTTGCTAAAACCCACTAAAGGAGAAATGTTTTTAAATTTTTCTAAAATAGGATTTGTTCCACAATCACCTTATTTAATTGATGATACAATATTGAATAATGTTGCTATGGGGGTTGATAAAAATAAGATTGATATAAATTTAGTTAATAAATGCTTGCAAGATGTGCAACTAAGGGAATTTGTTGATTCATTACCAATGGGAATTAATACTTATGTTGGTGAAAAGGGTGCAAGAGTTTCCGGGGGTGAACTTCAACGCTTGGCTATTGCAAGAGCGCTATATATAAAGCCTGATGTTATAATTTTTGACGAGGCTACGACCTCTTTAGACAAAGCTACTGAGAAAAAAATAATTGAGATTGTAAAAATTTTGTGCAGAAAAATTAGTATTATTTTAGTTACACACGATCTGAATCACCTTAAATATTGCGACCAGATATTAAAACTTGAAAATAACCAAATTCATTTTTTAAAAAATGAAGAAAACAAACTACCCAGCTAACAAAAATGAAATTAAGTTTAAAAAAGATAAGAAAGATTAACTACTCTAAGCATAAAAAAAGAATTAAGGCATACATTAATGTTGATATTAGTGATTGGTATAGAAATCCATATACTGGTCCAAAAGCAAGATTCTATAATGAAGTTTCATCAATAATTATTTATATCTTACAATACACGAAAATTACCCCCAATTTTATAACTTTGACTTATGCTTTCCTAGGTTTATTAAGCGGGGTGTTTTTGGCATCTAATAATTATAATTTAATATTTGTTAGCTTATTAATACTTTTTTCCAAAAGCTCTCTTGATTGGGCAGATGGTGAACTTGCTCGAATAAAAAAACAAACATCAGAACTTGGAGATTTGCTAGATCATTGGGCAGGGCATGTAGGAACTTATAGCTTTTTATGTGGCCTTGGTATTTATTTATATAACAACACTGGTGACAAACATTTTGTTGCTTTGGCCATTATTATTATATTACTAAAGTCACTAGACATAAAAAATTATGCATATCAACTCTCTATGTATAAAATTTTTCAAAAGGGAAGGAAAAACAAATTAAATAAAAAAACGAATAAAAAAAGTGGTGAAAATAAATATGGTGCTTCAAATTTTCTTGTTTTAATTAAATATTTTTTTCAGAATTTTTTAGGAGAGAGATCAAGAACAACTGACTTTATTTGTTTACTGATTTTTATCGACACTTTTTATGCCAGAATTTCTTTATTAAATTATATTTACTACTTAATTTTTTTAAGGAATTTTGTATTATTTTGTGGAGGTTTTTACATAACTTACTTTAAGGATTTTTTAAATAAAATAAAATGATTAACACGAATAATTTTTTTAACTTTTTAAATAGAAACGGAATTAAATTTTTTTCTGGTGTACCTGATAGTGTCTTAAAAAGCACTAGATGGAACTTAGAAAAAAAAAATAGACAACAACATATAATTACAGCAAACGAGGGTTCTGCCATTGCATCTTGCGCAGGATACTTTCTTTCAACAGGAAAATTATCTTGTGCTTATATGCAAAATTCTGGCCTTGGGAATGCAATAAACCCTTTAATATCTATTACACATAAAAAAGTTTATTCAGTACCAATTTTTCTTATGATTGGATGGAGGGGATCTCCTGGTATTAAAGATGAGCCTCAACATATATCTAATGGAGCTATCACTCTAAAATTATTAAAACTATTGAATATTAGATATTGCATTTTAAATAGCGAGAAAGACTTTTTTAATTTAAAAAAACTAATAAATTTTTCAAAAAAAAATAAGGCTGTAGTTGCCTGTTTAATCAAAAAAAATTCTTTAATTTCAAGTAAAAATAATAAGCTTAAAAACAATATTCAGTCAGGTCTTAAAAGAGAAAATTTTATAATGACATTACTTCAAAATGTTAAACCAAGTACTAAAATAATATCTACTACGGGATATACATCAAGAGAACTTTATCAAACAAGACAGAAATATAATTTAAAAAAAGGAAATGATTTTTATATGGTGGGTGGCATGGGTCATGCTTCTATGACAGCTTTGGGAGTATCACTTAACACAAGCAAACAAGTTATTTGCCTAGACGGAGATGGTTCAATGATTATGCATATGGGTTCATTGGCAAATATTGGCAATTTTGCAAAAAAAAATTACAAACACATATTATTAAATAATTTTTCACATGAATCGGTTGGAGGCCAAAAAACATTTTCTGAAAATTTAGATCTTAGGAAAATAACAGAAGGTATGGGATATAAAAAATATTTTTATTTAAACACAAGAAGTAACGTAACTAAAGTCTTAAGGAAATTCTTATTAAGTAAAGGACCTAGCTTTCTTGAGGTTATAATAAAAAAAGGTACAATGAAAAATTTATTGAGACCAAAAAATTTACTTGAAATTAAAAAAAAATTTATGAAAAAAAAGTAAGGACAAATTTATGAAAAAAAGAAGAGCTTCATTCCCTTTTCCTAGACCATATGTTTTCGTACCAATGTGTGTAGATTTTCTTCATCATGGACATATAAATGTATTTCTAAAAGCAAAAAAATATGGGAGGAGAATAATAGCAGGATTAATGACTGATGAAGGAATAAAAAAGTATAAAAAAAAGAAGCCAATAATAAAATTTAAAGATAGGAAAAAAATTTTAAAACATTTAGATTTTGTTGATTATATTATTCCAATTAAAAATTTAAATTTTTATCAGATAGCAAAAAAGTATAAATTTGATTATTGGGTGCATGGAACAGACTGGCGAAAAGGTGTTCAATCTCATAGTAGAAAAAAATTAAAGGAAACAATGAAAAAGTGGAGAGGAAAAGTAATTGATGTTCCTTATACAAAAGGAATTTCTAGTTCTATTATTAAGAAAGAATTATTTTAGCATGAGTCAATATCTGAACTCATTATCTAGAGTTGAAAAAAAAATAAATGAAAAATCTATAAAAAAAATACTATTTATTTCAGGTAAGAATAGTTTTAATAAAACGGGCGCAAAGGAAATTTTTAAAAAAATTTCTAAAGATAAAGAAAAATTTTTATATATTAAAAAATCAAATTTCCCAAATTTGCAAGAATTAGAAAAAATTATAAAATTTAAAGAATCACTCAAGCCTGATCTAATTATAGCAATTGGGGGCGGGTGCTCAATTGATTATGCAAAAATTGCTAGTGTATTTAATGTAGAAAAAAATTTAAAAAAAAAAATAATTAATTCTGATTATTTTTTAAAAAATAAAATAAATGTTTTAGCTATACCAACAACTGCGGGGTCTGGAGCGGAAGTTACTTCTAGTGCAGTAATATATATAGATAAAATTAAATATTCAGTAGAGGGACCTGAGTTGATACCTAATTTTTATTCATTAATTCCAAACTTTTTACTATCAACAAATTTAAAAACAGATGCTTCGTCAGGTTTTGATGCTATTAGTCAATCGATAGAATCCATTTTTTCAAAAAAATCAACACAACAAAGTATTTTATTTGCAAAAAAAGGATTAAAAATATTATTTAAAAATTATAGCAACTTCTTGAAAAAGAAAAATATTTATAATTCATATAAAATGGCTTTGGGGGCAAATTTATCTGGAAAAGCTATAAATATTTCAAGAACTACAGCACCACATGCCATATCTTATCCCTTAACAGCACATTTTAATATACCACACGGTCATGCGGTTTCTTTAACTTTAAACAAATTTTTAAAATTTAATTATAGACATCTGAATAGAAGTAACTGTGACTTTGATTTAAAGGAAAGATTTCAACTTTTGTTTAATTTGACTAAATCAAAAAATTTATTTGAACTAGATCTTTTCCTTAATACTTTGAAAAAAAAAGCTTCTTTAGAACAAAATTTTTCAAAATTGGGAGTTAATATGGAAACAGGAATTAATAGAATTATTAGTGGTTTAAACGACCAGAGACTAGCAAATAATCCAATCAAAGTTTTTAAAAAAGATATCAAATATATTTTAGAAAATTTTTAGTTATTCAGGGGTAATTTGATACAAATATTTAAATTCAACCTTTACTTGCAGTTAAAATTAACTTATATGTTCAAATATTGAACAATTATATATAATATGAAAAAAAATAAAACCGTTTATATAGCCCTTACAGCAGATAGCTTGCATCATGGTCACATGAACTTGATTGAAAAGGCAAGAAAATATGGTGATATAATTATAGGTTTACTTACAGACAAGGCTGTAGCTGAACATAAACGATTACCCTATTTAAACTACGAACAAAGAAAAAGAATTTTGATAAATTTTAAAGGAGTTTCAAAAATAGTACCTCAAAAAGAATGGGATTATTCTCATAATCTAAAAAAGATTCGTCCCGATTATTTAATTCACGGAGACGACTGGAAAACTGGAAATATGAGCATAATGAGAAAAAAAGCTATTAAAGTTCTTAGTACATACGGAGGTAAGCTTATTGAGATACCATATACCAAGGGAGTTTCTTCTGCAGCATTAATAGAAAATCAAAATTCAATCTCAATTACACCAGATCTTAGGAGAGGAGTTTTTAAAAGACTAATTGATTCAAAAAAAATTTCTCGATTTCTTGAAACACACAATCCTATTTCTGCTTTAATTGCTGAAAAAGTAAGTTATGAAAAAAATGGAAAAAAATTGTCATTTGATGGATTTTGGTCAAGTTCTCTGACAGATTCTACAACCATGGGCAAGCCTGACACCGAAGCCCTTGGGATCTCGGAAAGATTAGTAGGTGTTAATCAAATTTTTGACGTAACAACAAAGCCATTAATTTTTGATGCTGATACCGGAGGTAAAATTGAACACTTTGAAATGAAAATAAAATCTATTGAAAGATTAGGAATTTCATCGATTATTATTGAAGATAAAACTGGGCTTAAAAAAAATTCACTTTTAAAAGATACTTCAAATCAGATTCAAGAAAATAAGAAAAAATTTTGTGAAAAAATAAAGGTAGGTAAAAAAGCTCAAAACAGTGATGATTTTATGATTATTGCGCGTATTGAAAGTTTTATTTTAGGAAAAAAATTAAAAGACGCAATTGATAGAGCTCATGCATATGTAGATGCTGGTGCGGATGGAATTATGATCCATAGCAAATCTAAAAATCCAAAACAAATTTTTGAATTTTCAAATTTGTTCAGAAAAAGTTATGATAAAATTCCATTGGTAAGCGTTCCATCTAGCTATAGCCAGGTGAAGGAAAGTGAACTAATTGACAATGGTTTTAATGTAGTGATTTATGCAAATCATATGTTAAGAGCTTCCTATCCTTCAATGAAAAATGCTGCCTTAAAAATTTTAAAACATAGCAGATCAAAAGAAATTGATAAGGAGATTTTTGGTATTAATGAAATTTTGAATTTAATTCCTGGCACAAATTAATCGTAAGGAAAATATAGTATATTAACTTAGCAGACGAGGTAAAATGAAAGTCATTATATTAGCAGGAGGCTCCGGATCAAGATTGGAGGATATTACAAAAATAATACCTAAACCTCTAGTTAAGATTGGAAAATTTCCAATCTTGATACACATAATTAGTATTTATCTCAATTACAATATTAATGAGTTTATAATAGCGCTAGGATACAAGGGAGATAAAATTGTTGAATATTTTTTAAAAAGGAAAATTAAAAGCAGAGAAAAAAAAAAACTTAAAAAAGGTTTAGGTATTCAAATAAAACTTTTTAATAAAAATTGTAATATAATTTTTGTAAACACCGGAAAAAAAAGTATGACTGGAGGAAGGCTTAAAAAAGCTGCCAAATTAGTAGAAGGTAAAAATTTTTATCTTACCTACGGCGATGGCTTATCAAATGTTAATATAAACAAGTTAACTAAATTTCATTTTAAATATAATAAAATGGTTACAGTTACTGCTGTTAGACCTCCAGCAAGATTTGGCGAGCTTATAATAAAAAATAAAAAAGTTGTTAGTTTTAGTGAGAAAAAACCGATGCAAACAAGTTGGATAAATGGAGGTTTTTTTATAATTAACAAAAAGTTTTTAAAATTTATAAAAAATGACAATACTATATTAGAAAGAGACCCTTTAGAAAGAGCTGCCAATATAGGCCAGTTATCTGCTTTTAAGCATAATAAGTTTTGGCAATGCATGGATACAAAAAGAGATTTAGATAATTTAGAATTGCTACATTCAAAAAACAAACCATGGCTTCGTTAAATAAACTAAGTTTGCTAGTATTAGGAGGCACAGGATTTATAGGAAAAAATATAATAAATAAAGCAGCTGCAAAAAAATGGCATGTTACTAGCGCATCACTTTCATTGCCTGAAAAAAAAAATAGAGTAAAAAAAGTTAAGTATTACAAGATAGATTTAAAAAATTTTATTTCTGTTAAGAAAAAACTTAATAAACCTTATAATTATGTAATTAATTTATCCGGTTATATAAATCATAGCAATTTAAAGAAGGATTATAACAAAATAATGAGTGAGCATTTTTTAGCAGTAAAGAATTTAATAAGTGTTATACCGAGAAAAAATCTTAAAAAATTTTTACAAATTGGATCGAGTGCTGAATATGGTTTTGAAAAAGCACCTCAAAGTGAAAAAACAAGATTATCTCCAACAACTACTTATTCATTAGCCAAAACTAAAACTACAAATTTTCTCAGGGATATTTATAAAAAAGAAAAATTTCCATTTGCTGTAGCGAGATTATTTTTAACCTATGGACCGGGTCAAAAAAAAAATCGCTTTATGCCACAAATTATTGAAGGTTGTTTAAGTAATAAAAATTTTCCAACTACCTCGGGAGAACAGATAAGAGATTTTTGTTATATAGATGATACAACCAAAGCAATATTATTAATTCTGACTAAAAAAAAAGCCGTAGGCGAAGTTTTTAATGTTGCTTCGGGCGTTCCTATAAAAATTAAAAATGTAATTAATTTAGTGAAAAAAATAACAGGAAAAGGAAAACCAGAATTTAATAAACGCAAAATTAGGAAAGATGAAAATGAAGTACTTTATGCCGACATAAGAAAAATAAAAAAACTTCTTAATTGGAGACCCAGAACCAAATTATTAAATGGTATAAAGAAAACTATCAAATCAATTAAAAAAAAATGATAAACGAAAAACCTCTTATAAGCATAATAGTTAATTGTTTTAATGGTGAAAAATATTTGCGCGAAGCCTTATCTAGCATCTTAGATCAAAGTTATAAAAATTGGGAAGTAATTTTTTGGGATAATCAATCAACAGATTCTAGCGCAGAAATATATAAAAGTTTTAAGGATAAAAGATTTAAATATTTTTATTCAAATGAGCACACCTCTTTATATAAAGCAAGAAACTTAGCAATAGAAAGGGCCCAGGGGGACTTTATTTCGTTTTTAGATACGGATGATCTTTGGGACAAAAAAAAACTAGAAGCATTAATGCCATATTTTAAGGAACCTGACGTCGGAGTAGTATTTGGAAATATTTGGTTGGTTAAAAAAAATATAGAAAAAAAAAAATTACATGCCATTAATCAGCTACCTCGTGGCAAAGTATATGATGATTTAATTAAAAATTATAACATATCTATTATATCAAATATCATAAGGAAGAATTTTTATTTGAAATTAGATAAAAAATTTGATGAAAGATTTAACTTTATTGGAGATTTTGATTTATTTTTAAGGCTTTCAAAAATATGCAAATTTGAAAGCATTCAAGAACCGATAGCATATTATAGATTGCATGGTAGAAATTTAACTACAATAAACAAGGAAAAAGAAGTAGAAGAATTTGAACTGTGGCTAAAAGAAAATAAAAACAATTTAAAAAATTTTCAGATTGAGAATTTTAAAAATAAAATTAAATATAAAGAATTTGTTAATTGTAAAATTGATGGAAATTATAGAAAATGTATAAATATGATATTAAATAAAGAAATTAGTTTGTTAAATTTAAAAAATTTACTTATATTTTTTACACCAATTTTATTTTTGAAAAAATTATTATGGTATCATCAGGATTAGAATGATCTCAGTGATCAAAAATTACAGCATTAATACAAATAGATTAGTAAATATTATTTTTGCTATTTTTCCACTATCTTTTTTATTTGGGAGTTCAATAGTAAATTTTAATCTATTACTATTTTGTTTTATAGGTATTTATCTTTTAAAATCAAAAATTTTTACAACTAAACTTTATTTTCCTATAAAAATTATCTTTTTATTTTTTTTACTAATATTATTTTCTACAGCTATAAGCTTCATTAAATCTTTATATTTTAATGGATTTGAAGATAGTGAGTTATCGAGGCTTATTAAGTCCATATTATTTTTTAGATATTTTTTATTTTTGATAATAGTATTTCTTTTAAATGAGCATGGTATTTTAGATTTCAAATACTTTTTTTATTCGGCGGCATTTTTCTCTTTCGCATTGTCTTTGGATGTAATTTTCCAATATATTTTTGGCTTTAATATAGTGGGGTTAAAAAGTGATTGGGTTTTTAATTCAAGTTTTTTTGGCGAGGAAAAAATAGCAGGTGGAAACATAGTAAGATTTTCTTTTTTTACATTATTTTTATCACTTTTTTTATTAAATAAAAAATCTAATATTAAATTTATATTAGCAACAACTATAATATGTATTTTAGGTGTAGGAATATTTACTTCCGGAAATAGAATGCCACTAGTATTATTTTTGTTAGGATTATTTTTTATTTTTATATTAGATATTAAAATTAAAAAAATTATTTTTTTTAGCTCATTAAGTTTAATTTTAATTTTTTTATTTATAAGTTCTTTCGATGATAAAATAAGAGGAAATTATTATAATCTTTATTATTTTGGTGAAGAAATCTTGTTAGGGATAGGAAAAATTTCTGAAAATAAAAAGAAAAAATACGAAGATATTCCCAAAGATGAATTGATTTTGGTTAGAAGTGGACATAAGGGACTATTTAGCACAGCTGTAGAAACTTGGAGATTAAATAAAATTTTTGGAAATGGAATTAAGTCTTTTAGAATTGATTGTAAGAAAATTATTAAAGTTAAAATTTATAGTTTATGTTCTAATCATCCACATAATTATTATTTAGAAATTTTGACTGAAACGGGAATTCTGGGATTACTATTAATTGGCAGTATTATGTTTTTATTTTTATTTTTAATTTTTAAAAATTTTAAATTTTTCAATACCCATGGCTTAGAAAATTTTGTTTTGCTTGCAGCAATGACAAGCTTGTTAATAGAAATGTTTCCTATTCGAAGCAGTGGTAGTTTTTTTACAACAAATAATGCGACTTATACAATACTGATTTTATCTATTTTTTTATGTTTAATTAATAAAATAGATAAAATAAATTCAAAATAATCTTATTTAATTTTTGATTTTTTATCGTAAATTTTTTTTACACGCTCAATAAAAATATTAGTAAAAATTATTTGTAACGGGAGAATGATTAATTTGTATCTAGGCAAAATTGATACAGTTGAAAAAATAAAAACAAAAGCAAAAAGTATCATAATTAGATAATTTAGTTCACGAGACTTTTTGCTTGATAGAGCAATTCCAAATAATGAAGTTATGCCCAATATTAATATTGGCAAGTAATGCAATGGATTGTAATAGTTTGGGCTAGAAGATTTAATATCAATTAGTAAAAAGGATAATACCTTTTTAAAAAAAAATATTAAATAAGACACTGGTTCTTTACTAATGTTATAAATTGCCTGTTCCAGAAAAAAATTATTAAAATTCAATCTGTAATTTATATCTCTCGGTATTGCTTCCAATATAATAAAGCCATCAATAAGCTTAGGCGATTGTTTCCTCATATTTTCGTCTAAAACTGTTTCTTCCGAAAGATCTTTTGGAAATTCATACCCCTCCACCAATGAATTTTTCATTGCATGGGGATGATTCCCTTTCCAAAGATTATATCCAAAAGTTTCAGCTAGGGTTATTTTTTCAAATATTAAATAATTTCTAATCATATAAGGTGAAATTGTTATTGCGCTGATTAAAAGTATAAATAAGATTTTTTTAATAGATACTTTAAAAAATATAAACAAATAAATAATACTTAAAATAAAAATTGCTTGAAATTCGCTTCTTAGCAGTAAAATTAGGCCTGCCAAAATAGAAAAGGTAAATATTAGAACTTTTTTTTGCCTTCTGCAAATTTTAAAAAAAAGATAAATAAAAAGCAAATATGAAAAGACTTGCAAAGTTATAGAAGATATTTGGCTACTAGCGTAAACATGCAAAGGTATTACAGAAAATAATACAGAGCTATAAAAACTCATTTTTTTTGTAAAGAATAATTTATTTATTTTATAAAAAATAACTATTGATATTGAAGATAAAAATATCTGTGATAACAAAACCAGGAGTATATAATTTTGATCTTCTAAACCAAAAAAAGAAAAAATATAAAGATAGTAGGCATATAATGGTGGCATCCATAAATTTGGCAACAAAAAATCATCAAAATTTTCGTATACAAGCTGTCCATGTACAATAAGGTTTTGAACCAAATGTTTCCATTCATGATCCAAGCTTGTGTCACCGTAAATTAGAACAACAGGAATTCGTAAAAAAACAGATAATAAAATTAGTGTTATTATTGTGCCTGTTTCTCTATTTTTAAGTTGATGATAAATTTTTAATAACATGAACTTAATTTGATTAATTTCTTAACATTTTTGCCAATCCTCTGTTTAAATTTATTTTTGGCTTAAATCCAAGTTTTTTTATCTTTTTTATATTAGGTACTCTAATTTTAGTCCCACCTTTTGCTATAGATATTTTTTTAAATATAATTTTTTTCTTAAAAATTTTAGATAGTTTATATGCTAAATTTTTTATTTTAATTCTTTCGTTTGTTCCTATGTTGTAAATATTAAGATGTTTTCCCTTATTTAATATAAGGTTAAAAGCGCTAATAAAGTCTTCAATGTAGATAAAAGACCTAATTTCATTTCCATTTCCTTGGATTTTAAATTTTTTTCCTTTTAATGATTTAAATCTATTAATAAACTCAGGAATTACATGTTCGTTCCCCATATTTTGACCATACACATTGTGAGGTCTGAATATAATTAATTTTTTAAAATAATTTTTCCCATAATGAATTCCCATGAGTTCAGATAGTATTTTGCCCCCACCGTACGAATATCTCGGATTAAAAACATTTGGAATTTTTAAAGGTTCATTTTCATCAGTTGGGATTTTGTTTGGCGTTTGATAAACTTCGGAGCTTGAAGCTAAATATAATTCTTTAACATTATTTTTTATGCACAGATCTATAATATTAATTATTCCTTTTATCGCAATATCAAGAACTAAAACTGGTTTACTATAAAAGTATTTTGTCCCATTTACGTAAGCCAAATGTATAACAGCATCAGCTTTTTTTACTGCTTTATTTAATAAATCTTTATTTCTTATGTCACCCTTAATAAATTTTATTTTTTTTTTTAAGTTTTTTATTTTTTTTATACTTCCTCTTGAATTATTGTCAAAAACTATAACATTATAATTTTTATTGACTAACAGTTTACAAATATTTGAGCCAATAAAACCCGTGCCACCCGTAATTAAAAAAGTTTTTTTTTTCATTAAAATTTATTAGTTATACCCCATATATCTATTAATATTTTGTTTTTTTTTATTTTTAAATTTTTATAAGCTTTATGCGGAGTTCCAATAATTATTATATCTGATTTTTTAATCAAAATATTTTTCTTAATATTTTTTACATCCTTATAGTACTCATCGGACTGCAAAGTCTTAATTTTCTTTAATCGTAGTTTGTTTAATAATTTAATAGACAAAGAATCTCGCACATCGTCATTTTCCGCTTTAAATGATAGACCTAATATTCCAACAGTTTTTTTTCTCAGGTTATAACTGCCCTCCAATTTTTCGATAATAAATTTAGGTAAACTTTCATTAATTTCCATAGCAGCCATTGAAAGTGGGAACCTATGTTTATAAAACGAAGATAGTTGCATTGTATCTTTGAGCAGACAAGGTCCTGCAGTAAATCCCGCTGAAGGTATTTGTTCATTTCTTCGATAGTTGTCTCTCATAAGATTTCGTATTTTAAAAAAACTAACATTTTGATTTTGACACATTAGATAGAATTGATTTGATATAGAAAAATTAATATATCTGTAAGCATTTGAAAATAATTTAATTAGTTCTGATTCTATGATTTTCGTAAAAATTATTTTTTTACAAATTTTTTTAAATATTTTTCCAGATTCTAATCTAGCTTTAATATTCTTCCCTGAAATAATTTGAGATAGCTGAGGAAGTTCTTTTAGAGATTTACCTTGAGCAATTCTTTCAGGACAATAACTTAAATTCTTACAATGATTTTTAACTATATCATAAACTTTATTGCAAGTGCCAGGATAGATTGAACTTCTAATAATAAGTATATGGTCTTTTTTTAAGTATTTTCTAATGGCATAAAAAAAATTAAAAAATTTTTTTAAATCAGGTTTAAATTTATTATTTATGGGTGTGCCTATACAAACTATTATATATTTACATTTTTTAACCTCATCTAATTTATTGGTTGCATAAATTTTATTTCTGCTAAGCATTTTTTTTAGTAACTTTTCACAACCTTCTTCCAAGAATGGCATTTTTCCCTGATTAATTTTTTTTATATTATGTTGGTTTTTATCGATTAGGGCGACATTATAGCCTTTAGAGCTTAGAGCTAATCCCAGGGGAGCTCCAACATGGCCAGCCCCTCCTATAATACAGATATAATTTCTATTAATCATATTGTTATAAGAGGTATAAACAAAAATTACTTTTTATTCCAATATATTTCGCTAATATTAATTTTTTATGAGAAATGAGATTTTAAGTCGTTGTCGTATTTGCTTTTCAAAGAAATTAACTAACTACCTTGATCTTGGAAAACAACCATTTTCAAATTCTTTCTTAAGTTATAAAGATATAAAAAAAGAAAAAAAATTTCCTTTAAAAGTTGTTTTGTGTAAAAATTGTGGCCTTAGTCAATTATCTATAATTCCAGATACGAAATTTATATTTAATAAGTATGACTATTTATCATCCTCATCAAGGGCTCTTTCAGATCATTACAACAAACTAGTTAAAAAAATTATAAAAAATTACAAAATTTCTTCTGTTGATACTGTATTAGATATTGGCTGCAATGATGGTATACTTTTAAATCATTACCCAAAAAATTTTAATAATATTGTAGGAGTCGAGCCATCAAATGCTTCAAAATATATAAAGCAAAAAAGAATAAAATTAATAAAAAATTTTTTTAATTATAAAACTTCAAAAGATTATTTGAAGAAATATAATAAACCAAAGGTTGTAACTATAACCAATGTTTTAGCTCAAATTGATGATCTAAATAGTTTTGCTAAAGGTTTAAACAATATAATAAATAAAAAAAGTTTGATTATAATCGAATTTCCTTATCTCTTACATATGATCGACAAGGGTTTATTTGATTTGATTTATCATGAACATTTATCATATTTTGCCTTAACTCCTTTAAAGTATCTTTTTGGAAAATTTGGCATAAAGATAATAAATTTTGAAAAATTAGATATGGGAGCATCAGGACCAGCTTTAAGAATATTTTTGACAAAAAATGATTCGATATATAGATCCTCGCAAAAGGTATCAAATCAAATAAAATATGAAAAAAAATGGGGTATAAAAAAAATAAAAAAATATAATTTTTTTAAAATTATGACTAAAGAAAAAATAAATAAAATAAAGAATATAATATTAAAAAAATATTATGCAGGTTATAAAATTGGTTGTTTCACAGCGTCTTCAAAGGGCAACACTTTATTGAATAGTCTTGAATTGAACAGAAAAATTATAAAGTTTGCTTCTGAAAATAATACTAAAAAAATAGGAAAATTTACTCCAGGAACTCACGTAAAGATTATTAACGATAAAGATTTTTGTAAAAAGAAAATTGATTATGCTATTTTATTATCATGGAATTATAAAAATTTTTTTTTAAAAAAATCTACCTTTATAAAAATGGGGGGAAAATTTATAGTGCCACTTCCCAATCCTAAAATTGAGTAAATTATGGTTAAATTAGATATAATTATTCCAGTTTATAATGAAGATGAAAATATTATAAGACTCTTAAAATTATTAGAAAAAGAAGTAATTTGCGATTTTAGAGTTTTAATTTGTTATGATAGCGAATCTGATAAAACCTTAAAATATTTAAAAAATAATATAATAAAAAATGAAATATTGTTAATTAAAAATCCAAAACATGGACCAAACTCTGCAATAATCAAAGGAATAAAATCAGCCGAAGCTGAGATAATTCTGGTTTACATGGCTGATGATTTTGAAAATATAAAATTAATAAATCGTATGACAAGCCTTATACAATCAGGAAACGATCTTGTAATACCTAGTCGTTTTATTTCTGGAGGAAAAATGTTAGGAGCAGTAAAGATTAAGGAAATTATTACAAAAGTTGGTTCCAATCTAATATATTACTTAGCAGGCATTCCATTCAAAGATTGCACGAATGCATTTAAAATGTTTTCTTCAAGTTTAAGAGAAAAAATTGACTTCAGCTCAACAGCTGGATTCACTTTTGCGCTAGAATTAACTGCAAAATCTTACTTTTTAAGAGCTAAAATTGTTGAAATTCCAAGCGTTTGGATTGAAATTAAAAATAGAAAAAGCAATTTTAAGGTTTTTAGATGGTTGCCTTATTATATTTATTGGCTTTTATATTCAGTTGTTAAAAATATTATATTTAAAGCTAAAAATCTTTTTAAACAATAATATGGTTCATTGAACATCAAAATTTCATGAAGATACACAGTATTAGTAAACCTGTTTCAATAATGTTGATTGCGCTAGCAATTTTATCTTATTTTGTTGGATTTTATTTGGATGAGAATTCTGCTGGTGCCGGCGGATACGAAGGTGATTTTGATGACATTTGGAATAATTTACAGATTTTTTTAAAAAATGATTTAATAAACTCTATAGGGCATCCCGAGTATGATGATAGCAGGACACCCATCGCATATATTTTACATGAAAGTCTAAATCCATTTGCAAAAGAAGAAACTAGCTATAGAAGAAGTGTTTTTGCTGTTTCGCTTTTATTGCCTATATTATTTTACCTTTGTTTAAAACAAAAATTCGAAGATAAAGAAAATTTATTATTAATATTGCTTGCCTCTATAATTTTTCTTAGTCCTTATTTTAGAACAAGCGCTTATTGGGGTTTAGAGGAAAATTATGGACTTATATGTTTACTTTTAACTTTTTTATCTGAAAAATTTTTTAGTAAACAAAATAATAAATCTAAATATAAAGAATATTTAAATATTTTTTTTATAACTTTCTTAAGTTCACTATGTTTATATTTTGATCAGAAATTAGTCATTATTCCTATAATTTATTTTTTTAAAATTGTATTATCAGAAAAATTTTTAAAATATAAAATATTTTTAATTTTATGTTATACAATTTTTGCTATACCTTATATTTTTTTAATAAAATTTTGGGGCGCGTTGATCCCCGCAGGAGCGGCAGATATAAGAGGCTTAGGAACATTATTTCCTTCACATCCCGGATTTGCAGTAACAATAATAGCTTTTTATTTATTTCCTCTTTTCCTTTTTAAAAATGAAAAAATTCCTTCTCTTATAAAAAGCTTTTTTTTAAGTAAAAAAAATTATTTTTTTACTATTTTCTTTCTTTTATATTTGATTTTTTTGGTTTCATTTGTTGATTTAGATCAATCAATTAATGGCAATGGAATTGTAAATAAAATTTCACTAATTTTATTTGATGATATTTACTTCAGGTCAATATTTATTTATTTTTCTTTTTTTATCGCTTGGATATTAATATTAATTTATTTTGGAAAAAATTTAAAAGATCTTTTTATAATTGGATATTTTTTGATTCTGTCAATTATATTGTATCCAATTTTCCAAGAATATTTTGATCCTTTAATATTTATTATGGCTATGCTTTTTTTTAGTACGAAAATTAATATTAACTATACAAACACAATAATTATCTTCTTTTACTTTATGATTTTTCTTATATCGGCAAATATTTATTATATTAATTTACTCAGCTAGTCCTACATACCATCACAAACCAAGTATAAGGAATAAATTTTTGATGATAAATTTTACTTCTAATATTTTTGAAATATTTTTTTATAATATTTAAATATCCTTTTCTGTCCCTAACATTATTTCCCCTATCATTTTTTATTATAAATTTTGCAATTATATTTTGTTTTTTTAATAATATTGGATCTCCAGTAATTATGCTTCCTTTTTTTCTTAATGTTTTTTTAATTAATGACATTAAGTATTTTATTTCACGATCATCTAAATGATGTAAAATTCCAAGTAATAGAACATGATCAAATTTAGGTAGTTTTTTTAATTCTTTTAATGTAAATTTTTTGCAATAAAAGTTTCCTCTCTTTCCATATTTCTTTTTAGCATGACTAATATAAGTAGGGTTTATATCATATCCGAAATATTTCACTTTAGGTAATGAGTCCAGTATTTCTGCTGGGCCACATCCTATGTCGAGAACTTTTACATTATTTTTGGTAACATATTTTTTAACAATTTTTCTTCTGAACGATGTGCCTGACATTACTTTTTGACTAAAAGAGTAAAAGGCCGTGTTTGAAAATAAACTATATAATTTATTTGTTTTTTGACTCATTATAATTTTCTATAATCAATAGAATATTGTGATAGATTTGTAAAATCTAATTAATTTAATGAAAAAAAATTTATCAGAAACGATAATAGGATCCGGCTTTATAGCAAAGAGTTTTAACGAGCAAAGATATGAATTAGAAAAACTAAATATCTGTTTATACGCAGCAGGAGTTTCAAACTCACAAACAAACGATGAAAATTTGCTGACAAAAGATAAAAATAGAATTATAGATTTTTCAAAGAAGTTTGATAAAAAAAAGAAACTTGTTTATATAAGCACTTGCAGCATTGAAGATCCCTCAAGAAATAAGAATTCTTATGTAAGAAATAAAAAATATATAGAGGGTTTACTAAGAGAAATGTTTGATAAGTTCTTAATTATTAGACTGCCTGAAGTTGTTGGTAAAAATGATAATAGAACAAGTTTAATTAATTTTCTTAATCATAGTATTAAAAACAAAATAAAATTTGATTTATGGAAAAAGGCTAAAAGAAATGTCATTGATATAGAAGATGTTGTATCAATAGCTATGATTTTACTAAAAAGGACAACTTTGAGTAATACAAAAATAAATATAGCAAATTCTATAAATTATAAAGTTAGTGAAATAGTTAAGAATCTTGAAATTTTAAATGCCACAACGGCAGATTACAATTTAATTGATAAAGGTGAAGATAATTGGCATATAGATATATCAGAAGTTTCAGAAATTATTAAAAATAATAAAATAAAATTTGATCAAAATTATTTACACAAAGTGTTAAAAAAATATTATTTTTAAATATGAATTTATCAATAGTCATACCTGTATATAATAGTGAAAGTATTTTAGAAGAATTGGTTACAAGAATTCATCAGTCTTTAAAAAAAAAAAATTTTCAAGGCAAATTTGAAATAATATTGATAAATGATTGCAGCAAAGATAATAGCTGGGAAAAAATTAAAAATTTATCCAATAAATTTTCTGATGTTAAAGGATTAAATTTGGCAGAAAATTATGGTCAACATAATGCAATAATGGCAGGTCTGAATGAATGTAAAGGTGATAAAATAATTACAATGGATGACGACCTACAGCATCCTCCCGAATCAATCAAAGATATATATGATGAATTAGAAAAAAATTTTGATTCTTGTTATACTTACTATTTGAATCGTCAACACCCTTTGTGGAAAAAAACAATCAGCTGGTTAAATAATCTAGTTTCTAGCTATCTACTTAATAAACCTTTAAAAATTTATCTTTCTTCTTTTAGAGGTTTTAAAAAAGATTTATTAAACAAAATAATTCAATATAAAGGATCAAGCGTTTATCTTGACGGATTAATTTTGAGTATTACTAGAAACATATCTATGATTACCGTGCCACACCAAAAAAGATTTTCTGGCCCAAGCAATTACAACTTTAAAAAATTAGTATCCTTATGGTCTGATATGGCAATCAATTTTCCCATTCATCCTATAAGATTTGCTACATTTTTTGGATTATTTATAAAATATTTAATCTTAATTTATAGAAATCTCTTTCAACGTAAAAAGAAAAATAAAAATCAGTATTTAGTAAAAGAAAGAACTGGTAAATGAAAGATAATCTTAATCAAACAAAAGTTGATATAATAATGCCAAATTACAATTCTGCTCCTTATGTTTTAGAGACTATTAATTCTGTGATTAATCAAGAGTTTAAAAATTGGACATTAATAATTATTGATGCCAATTCAAATCTTGAGACACAAAAAATCTTAGAGAATTATGCTAAACACCCAAAGATAAATATAATTAAGTTGAAAAAGAATAAAAAGGCCGGATTTTGTAGAAATTTTGCAATGAGAAATTCCAAATCAGAATATGTTGCTTTTCTTGATTCAGATGATATTTGGGATAAAAAAAAACTTTCTAAACAATTAGAATTTATGGTTAAAAATAAATACTATTTTACTTATACAAACTATCTTCCGTTTAAATCTGAGCATAAGCAACGTGAACTAACAGAGGTTAAGCCAGACAAATATTTTACATTTGAAACATTTATTAAAAATACATCAATTGCAACAAGCACAATGATTATAAAAAGATCTTTAATTGGTAATACGAAATTTAGTAACACTAAGATTTGTGAAGATTATTTTTTTAAGTGTCAGATTTTGAAAAAAGCAAGATATGCTTACTGTCTATCAGATAATTTAGCAAAATACAGGATTAGAAGAAAATCATTACAAAGTAATAAAATAAAAAATCTTTACTGGATTTGGTATATAAATAAAAATTATAATAAATTAAATTTTTTAAATAACCTGCTTTCATTATTATCTATTTCTATAAACTCATTGAAAAAATATGGATTCAAATAATATAATATTATCTTTAATTCTAATTGGTCTAGGACTATTGCTTTATAAGTTTTTTTATCCAATTTTAAATAAAAGTTACCCAAAGCTTTTAATAGATGATCAATTTAATAAGCCTCAAGCATTTCACGAAAACCCAATACCAATGGCTGGAGGAACTGGCTTATTATTATTATTGATAGTTACATACTTTTATTTTGCGATATTTAAAGATGTATTTTTTTTTGAATATTTATCATTTTGTTCCTTGCTTTTCTTACTTGGTTTTCTAGATGATTTAAAAATAAATATTAAACCAAAAGTTAGGTTGGTTTTAATGATTATATTTATTTTTGCATTAGTAAAATATAATAATTTTTATCTTGAAAAGACCGGAATAAAATTTCTTAATGACTGGATATCAAATTCAGAAATTTTTTCTCTATTATTTATTGGCTTGTGCTTTTTATTTGTAATAAATGGTTCAAATTTAATCGATGGATATAACGGCTTACTCGGGATTCATTCTTTAATCATACTTTCAAATTTATTTTTAATTAATTTTTTTAATAGTAACTTTGATTTAGCTAATTTGATTTTTTTTCAAATTATAGCACTATTAACTTTTTTATTTTTTAATTTTCCAAAAGCAAAAATTTTTCTTGGGGATGGCGGCTCATATCTTCTAGGGGTATTTATTGCAATATCAGCAATCAAGACTAGTATTGCCAATCCTTTGATATCTCCTTTTTATTTTTGCATTTTATTATTTTATATATTTTTTGAAGTGTTTTTTTCTTTTCTTAGAAAATTGATAAAAGAAAAAAAATCTCCAATACACCCAGACAAGAAACATTTACATATGTTGCTGTATCAATTTTTACTAGGACGCAATAAAAATAAATTAAAAAGCAATTATTACGTTTCTATTATTATAAATGCTATTTACTTTGTTTTAACAATTCCAGCAATATTCATGATGCAGAGCGGAATGTTTTGCAAATACTATTCTTTAGTATTTTTTATTATTTACCTCTTTTCTTATAAAAAAGTACATGACAAAATTTAATAAAAAAATTCTTATCACCGGAGGTGCAGGCTATATTGGACAAAATCTTACCAATTATTTTCTTAAAAAAAAATATAAAATATATATAATTGACAATTTATCAACATCAAAACCTATTAATAAAAATTTAAAAAATAAAATTAATTTTTTTAAACTTGATCTTGTTAATAAAAATAGAGCAAAACTTTTTTTTAAAAGTAAAAACTTTGATTTAATAATTCACTTAGCAGCCTTTTCAGGAGTAGAACAGTTCAATAAAAATGTTTTAAAATCTTTTAATAATAATATATTAGCAACAAAAAACTTAGTTAATTTTGGCTTTAGAAATAAAAATACAAAATTAATATTTGCATCTTCAGCAGCTGTTTATGGAAAAGTTTCTAGCGGAAAAATAAACGAAAAACATAACTGTCAACCAGTTAATTATTATGGACTTTCCAAATTAGCCTGTGAAAATATTATTAATAATTCACTAAAAAGTAATTATGTAATATTAAGGTATTTTAATGTAGTTGGCTCAAATATTAGTTTTAAAATAACTAAAAAAATAAATTCGTTAATGGATATTATTGGAAAAAAAATTAAACAAAAGAAATATAAGATTAACATAAATGGAAGAAAATTTGAAACAAAGGATGGGACACCAGAAAGAGATTTTATTCATATTAATGATCTTTGTGAAATACACGAAAAAGCTTATAAATATTTAACTAAAAATAAAAAAAAAATTACCTTAAACTGCGGTTCGGGTATAAAATATTCCGTGTTAGATGTAGTTAAAGAATTTGAAAAAAATATTAAAAATAAGTTTAAAATTTCATACAGAATAACAAATACTGAAGAAACAAAAACTATATGTGCTAACATTGATTTATTAAAAAATTTGTTAAAAATTAATATTAAAAGAAAAAAATTAAACGATTTAGTTAAGGATTATATATAAATGAAAATTTTAATAATGGGATTACCAGGATCTGGCAAAACCACTTTAGCTTCAAAATTGGTGCCTTTGCTAAAAGCAAAATGGATTAACAACGATAAGGTAAGGAAGGAAGCGAATGATTGGGATTTTTCAGAAGAGGGAAGAGTACGACAGGCAAAACGAATGGCAGATTTTGCTGAGAAATATAATAAAGAAGGCCATCATGTTGTAGCGGATTTTATTTGCCCAACACCAGAGGCAAGAAAATTATTTAATCCAGACTATATCATTTGGGTGGATACAATTAATAAAGGAAGATTTGAAGATACAAACAAAATGTTTGTAAAACCAGAAAAATTTGATTTTAGGGTAACAACTAAAGATGCAGAACTTTGGGCAACTCAAATAGCGGAGAAAATTAAATAATGCCATACGAGTGGGATAATAAAAAACCAACAGCACAAATGTTAGGAAGATGGCAACCCTTTCATGATGGTCACTATGCATTATTTGAAGAAATAATTAAAAAAACTGGGCAAGTATGCATACAAGTAAGGGACGTACAAGGAGTAGATGATAATCCATTTAACTTTGAAACGGTTAGGAAAAATATAGAAAAAAAATTAAATCCAAAATATAAAAATAGATTTAAAATTATGTTAGTACCTAATATCACCAATATTAGCTATGGAAGAGGGGTTGGCTATAAAATTGAAGAAGTTGTTCTCCCAGAAAAAATTCAAAAAATTTCTGCTACAAAAATCAGAAAGGAAATGAGAAAAAAAGGACAACTAGAATAGAATGAATGCCTAATAAAGATCTTGTCATAATAAATAACGAAAGAATATCAAAAAATAACGAAAGTTTTTATTGTGATAATGTTGATATGAAATCAATACCAGAAGGTCTTAATGAAAGTTTTAAAGTTACACTTATTGCAAGAAAATCAAAAATTAAAAGAACTCGCAAAATAAATTTAGAGAGAATTATGGTTTCATCAAATGTGTTCGGGTTTTTTTCTAAAATTTTAAAAACTTTTAAAAAAGATCAAACTAATTATCTAATAATATCAATTACTCCCTATACTTTTTTTGCTTATTTACTACTACTTTTATTTAGAAAAAAAATTTTTGTATATTTAAGAAGTAATGGCTTTGAAGAATATAAAGAAATATTAGGCCTTATTGGACCTGCGATTTATTATGCAATGTTTAAAATTGTTACTTTTAAATCAAACATTATAGTTTGCCAAGAAAAGCTATTTAAAAAAGGAAAATGTGAAATAGTTTTTCCATCAGAAATAAATTCTTTGTGGCTAGAAAATTTACAAGAACCTATGCTTGATAAACCAAGACTTCTTTACGTTGGAAGAATAAAAGTTGAAAAGGGAATATTTTCTTTATTTAAGATTTTTAATGAAATTAATGAGGATTTTAACTTATCGATTGTAGGAAATAATGATAATAAAAATTCAGACAGTAATAAAATTAAATACATTGGTTATGGATATGACGCTAATGAATTAGTAAAAATTTATGATAATCATAATATTTCTATATTACCTTCCTTTACTGAAGCTCATCCCAAAGTTATAGATGAATCTTTATCTAGAAAAAGACCAGTAATAATATTTAAGGAGATAGAACACATAATTCAAAACAAAAAAGGAATATTTGTTGCAGAAAGAAATTCGAAATCTTTATTAGAGACGATTAGATTTATTATGAAAAATTACAAAGATATTCAAGCAAGTATGTCAAAAAATATACTTCCAACAAAAAAAGAATTTATTTCTAGGATGAGTAATATTTTGAACTCAAATTAAAGCTTTGTTATAAATTTATGCAAAAAATTTGTGCAGTTTTACAATTCGGGGTGTGTAGTTCAGTGGTAGAACGCTACGTTGACATCGTAGAGGTCGCTAGTTCGATCCTAGCCATACCCACCAAAATTAAAAAAATAAAAATATTTTTAAATGAAAAATAAAAAAAAAATTAGAAATATATTAATTTTCCTTATAATATTTATTGCAATAGATATCTTGCTAACTCAATTATTTTTACATAATTTTTATTATAATATCCTAGAAAAAAGATATTATGCAGAGTTGGAAAATAGAATTCCAAATAAATATTACAAATATACCTTTAAAAAAAAAACTAATTACAAAGCAAATTATTTTGGAATATCTTATACAGTTAAAACTAATAATTTAGGATTTAGAGACTCTGAGGTAAAAGATTTAAATAAAGATAATAATTATACAATAGTAATTGGTGACAGTTTTGTTGAAGGGGCTGGGTTGGAATATGAAGATACGCTAGTAGGTTATTTAAATGAAAAAATTAAAACTAATAATATTAAAGATTATGAATTTTTAAATGCCGGAGTTAGTTCTTACTCTTCATATATTTATAAAAAAAAAATTATAAACGTTATTGATGAAAACCCCTGGTTAAAAATTGATAAAGTAATTGTTTTGCTGGATAAAAGCGATGTGGTAGATGATATTCGTTACTTTGATAGAGTAGAATATTTTCCAGTAGAAAAAATAAAATATAATTATAAAAGCCCAGATTTCTTTGAAGATTTGAAAAAAGGCCATCTTTGGAGATTTTTTTACAAGCAAACAATGACTGGTTTTTTTTTAAAGAAGGTAGGCGATATTTTAGATATGCAAAGGCGAAATTTAAGAGATCGTTACAAACTATCAAAAAAACTTAAAAAAAGTTTTTTCAAAATTTCTTCAAAACAAGTTAATGCCTTTCGATCAATTAATACAAGAACTTTTATTTCAAATTATTTTCATGGAAGTTTATGGGAAGAAAAAAGTAAAAATTCCATTAATTTTTCAATTGAGAATCTTGCCGAACTCAAAAATTATTTGGAAGAAAAAAACATAGAATTTTGGGTTTTTATTTACCCCTGGCCTTTTGAACTTGTAAATAAAATTCAAAGAGAAAATTATGTAAATTATGTGTCCAAAGGTTTAACAAAAGAAGAAATAAATTATGTTTCTGCTTATGATCCATTTTTAATGGGTGATGTATATTTAAATATTACAAAAAGTTATTTGTATCAGGATATACATTTTAACAAAAATGGAAATAAAATATTGGCCAACATAGTTTGGGAAACTTTAAATTATGAATAATGTCTTGCTATTTTTAGGCTAATTTAATTGTTTACAAAAAACTTTAATAAATATATACCCTATTTGCCGGCGATTATTGCGAAGGGGCCATACCCGATACCATTCCGAACTCGGAAGTCAAGCCTTTCAGCGCCGATGGTACTTTGTCTTAAGACATGGGAGAGTAGGACATTGCCGGCATATTTTTTTATAATATATTTTTATGAAAGTTGTTAGTTCACTTAAATCACACAAGAAACGAGACTTAAATTCTAAACTGGTTAGAAGGAGAGGTCGAATATATATTATTAATAAAAAGAATCCAAAATATAAAGTTCGTCAGAGATAATGAAAATTATAGGATCTGTTAAAGAAGACCTTTCCATAGAAAAGAGGGTTTCCATTACCCCAGAAATTATAAAAAAATTTATTGACCTAGGTTTTTCAGTAAATTTAGAAAAAAAATATGGGGAACATCTAGGTATAAATGATGATGTTTATAAAAAAAATGGTGCAAATATTAGTTTTTCAAAAGAAGAAATATTTAAAAAATCAGATATAGTTTTGAAAGTTAAC
>MDTE01177200.1_pt1 | contig 26503 bp, 19 predicted proteins | sample 811231 | NCBI WGS metagenome assembly MDTE01 (sample SAMN05326651, study PRJNA326480) | marine metagenome | isolation source: seawater | place: Indian Ocean: Red Sea | collected 2010
CTTCGGTTCAAAGAAGGGTTCCAAGAGAGCAAGGAAACCGACGATGGAGAAACCCATGTCGAAGAAGATGCCGCTAGCTTCCACCAGGGTGAACTTGTCCAAGAGCATCAACACTCCCCGCGAGGCGATTTCGAGTGAGATCCACACGCCCTGAGCGATGGGGATTCGAGTATCCGTCGTCGTCGGCGTGTAGAACGAGTACAACTGCACAGCGAAACCGAAGAGAGCTATGGCAGATGAATACCACATCCATAAGGAATCTGGATGGTAGCGGTTGTTGAAATCCTTCTTTTCGCTGAACTTGGTGAGCGGTTTCACTTCGGTTTCGCGCGGATACTTCTTGTAGTTGGGTATGCGAAGCGTGTACAGAATGGTCAAGATCCACAGCAGCAGCGCGATGCAAAGCATTGCCAGAACGGCACTACCACCGCGTTCTCGACGGTCGGCGTAAGTAGCCTGGGCATCGCACGCGTCGAGCCATGCGTCGGTTTGAAGGAAAGCCGTGGAACCGGCCATAGAGAGACCGCTGTGCGCAACCTTTGGGCCCCGATAGTTGGCCAAGCTTCCATCGGTGTCCGTCATCGGCAAACACTCTCTGACTTTCTTGGTGTTCGCAGCGCACGCATCCAGTCGCTTGAGTCGACCTTTCCAAACGTCCACCGGATCCGCGCCGGTGCTCTGACCGCCGCCGCCGCCACCGCCGCCAGAGCACGGAGAGCACCCTTGCGGGCACGACGTTGTAGAAGCGTAATTCGTCGAATCATAGATCGTCCCCGTCCCTATAGGACACTGAGAGACCTTACACCACATCTCTTTCATGGTTTCACAGTTGGTCTGAGGAGCGTAATCCGGGCACGACCCGCCGACGACGTCGGCGAGCTGCGCCGCGAAGTACGCCATCATGCTCAAACAAAACGCCGCGACGAGCGCCGACAGTCCCACCAACGCCCATCCCGTGCGACGACCCTCTCGCTTGACGACTTCATCCGTCACGTTCACCGTCGTCGTCCCGTTCGCGCCCTCGACGTCCGCCATGTCGCTCGAATCACCGAATCGTCAATTGTATAAATTTTACGAACGCGCGGCTTCGGGGCGTCCGTCGATGGACGCGCGGGCGAACGAACGTCTCGAAAGAAGGCGTCTGCGTTCGTTCGTTCGCGCGCGGTCGCGTCGCGTCGTTCGCGCGCGCGCGAGTGGGGACCCGACGATGCGCGCCCGAAGGCCGCGGGGAACAAAAAAAAGATATTTTCGAGGCGGTGTTCCCCCTCGGCGGGGACGCGGGAGCGGGGACGCGCGAGACGAGCGCGAGACGCGTTGGAATGGGAAATAATGATACACCGTGGGATCGCGCGACGCGAGTCGATGGATGGATGCGCTAGGACGGGGAGGCGGTGCCGCCGAGACGGGAGAGGGCGACTCGAACGGACGCGGCGGAGTCCTCGTCTTCGGCGAGGGCGAGGGCGCTGAGCGCGGCGCGGAGGTGGCGGCGAGCGTCGGCGCGAGAGCGCGCGATGCGCTCGGGCGTTTCGGTGGTGAACTCACGGGTGGTGGTGGTGGTGGTGGTGGTGGTGGTGGTGGTGGTGGTGGTGGGCGTGCGGGTGGTGGTGGTGGCGGTGAGGGGACGAGAGGAGGCGTTTCGACTCGGCGGCGGACGCGGCGGACGAGCGGCGTCGGTGGAGAACATCGATCCCATGAAGGCGTGTCTTTCTTCGTCCAGATGGTCGTTTTCGTTTTCGGTTTCGTCATCGTCGTCGTCGTCGTCGTCAATTTCGCGAGAGGTGTTGGATAAAACACTCGAGCGTCGCGTCAGCGTTCGAGAGGACGTCGGCGGCGGGACGCGAAGCGGAGTCGCCTTGCTCAACGGGGAAGATCGCACCATCGGTGGTGCCTCGACGCTCGGTCGTTGCATCGTTCGTTCCGACAGACGATCGTCGTCGTCGGAGTCTGTTTCGGTTTCATTCGCCGATTCGGCGATTTCGACGCTCAAACTGTCCAAAGAATGCATGCTGGACACATCGTCCCCTCGCGGCGAATTCGACTTGCCCCGAATACCTGGGACTACGAGACGGTTTTTCTTTAACGAAGGCGGCGTAGAATAGTGATTCTTCGAAGAGAATACCTTCATACCATCTTCTTCGTGACTCGCCAACAGCCCCTTTACCGCGAACGCCTTTGCACGTGCGATCACGTGACTCAACTCGATCCCTTGGGGAACTGTTTGTATTCGGCTCATCACCTCTCCGAAATCCGTCATCTCTAATATATCATTCTTCATCGACATCAAAATGCTCACAGCCACGCCTTCGTAAATGTCACGGCTCGACGAAACGTCGGCGTTCACACCGGAGTCGGCGGAACGATCGAATATCGCGTCCCACAAAGTCAATACCTCTCGTCTCCGAAACTCTCTTCCGTAACCGAGGCGCAACCATCTCAATAAATACAGCTGCGGCTCGACTCCTAAATCACTCAAGCAATTCGCCAATTTTGCATCCATCACGCGAAGCGCTCCCTCTATTCTACGAAACGCTCCGTTAATCGGCGAACTGGGTCTCGACGCGTCCCCGTAATACATCGACAAGGTGAATCGACCGTCTTTTCGATTGTGACCGATCAACGCGTGAAATAACGCGAAAGAATCGTGTTCAATGAATCTAAAATCTCTAGGCCCCGCCTCCAAAATGACTCTCTCACCGTAAACCGTTCGATTATCCTCCGAATCGTCGTCCCATCGATCCTCCGCCGCGCCCGCCCTCGAATACTCGGTCGCCGAAACGCGAACGTCCAACACCATCGACGCGACTTCGTGCATCCCCTGTTTATACCCTCCGCTCGAACTCGCCACCATCGCGTGCGTCACGAGTAATCTCTTCAACGCCCCCACGCATCGTGCCGACGTCTTCCTCGGATCATCGCTCGGCAATCTCTCGACGTCCAACGCGACGCTTCTCCTCGCGTCGTCCGTCGACTGCGGCTCGATGTCATCTGCCTCTCGCCACCAATCCATCCCGAGCGCGCGATCTCTCGCTCGCTCGTATCGAACCCGTCGTTCAAACGTGTCTCGCGGACTCTCATTCCCGACAAGCGCGCGCGACCACGCGTTGTAGCGCGCGACGGCGGCGTGTTTCGCGGCGTCCGATGAGTTCGTTGTCATCGCGCGATGGTGTTCGACCTCGACCTCGGACGTGGTTCGCGAGCCGCGAAACGCGAGACGCGCGGCGAGAGCGCGTCAACACTCGGCGCGCCGACGCCCGGCGCGTCTCGCGATCGACGGGGACCGGCGATGAGGATGACGCGCGAATCGAAGTGAGGCGGTGCTCGGCACTCTCTCGCGCGGCACTCTCTCGCGCGGTATGCCCGCGCGGTGAGACGCTGAGACGCGAACGACGAGCGCGAGTCTGCGACGAGCGCGAGTTCGCGACGCGCGTCGTCGCTTTCGATGCATCGACGCGGCGGCGGTCGCGTGTTGAACGTCGCCGAGAAGCCATCGGTGGCCAAAGAGATCTCGCGCGTGCTCTCCAACGGACAGGCGCGCGCGCGCGATGGCTTGACGCCGTGGAACAAAGTGTGGGAGTTTCCCTACGTCGTTCGCGGTCGGCAGGTGAGCATGGTGTTCACGTCGGTGACGGGGCACCTGAGTAATTTTGAATTCGACGACAGCCACAAGCGGTGGAACGGCGTCGATCCGAGAGAGTTGCTCTTGAACGCGCGGGTGGTGAAGCGCGTGTCGGAGGACAAGCGGAAAACGGCGGATAACGTGAAGAGAGAGGCAAGAGGGTGTGATACGGTGATATTGTGGTTGGATTGCGATAGAGAGGGTGAAAATATAGCGTTTGAGGTGCTGTCGGCGTGTCGAGAGGCGAATAGGCAAATCGAAGTGCTCCGCGCGCGTTTCTCGGCTTTGAGTCGAGCGGACGCGGAGAGGGCGCTCGCTAATTTAGTACAACCGAACGAGTACGAATCGAAAGCGGTGGACATGAGGATGGAGTTAGATTTACGGTTGGGAGCGGCGTTTACGCGATTCAACACGTTGGCGTTGCAGCGCGCGGGCGTGGGTTTGCCGATGGATGATAAAGGGAAATCAATCGTTTCGTATGGCCCGTGTCAGTTTCCTACGCTCGGTTTCATCGTTCAAAGGAAATGGGATATCGACGCGCACGTGAGTGAAGACTTTTGGGCGATCAAGTGCGCACACTCCAAAGACGGAATCAATACGCAGTTCGAATGGAGCCGCGGAAGGCTTTTCGATCGCGGATTCGCCTCGGCTCTGCACGAACTGTGTGTGAGGTCAAATTCTGCGACTGTGGTTGAAGTCGACGGGCAAGAAAACAAGCGATGGCCACCGCACCCCCTGAACACGATCGAAATGCAGAAGCGTCTGAACAGAGTGTTGCGCATTTCGCCCGAGCAAATTATGAAAATTGCCGAAGATCTGTACAACGACGGTTTCATATCTTATCCTCGTACTGAAACTGATAAATTTCCGGCAGATTTCGACTACGACGGCACGCTGCGAGACATGCGACCGCATCAAGAGTTCGGTTTCTACGTGGAAAGATTGTTGAGTGGGCAATTCCGCCGACCTCCAGGTGGTTCCAAAGACGACAAAGCGCACCCACCGATCTATCCGACGAAGCTCGCTACCGCGGCGCAGTACGCTCAAATGCGTAACAAGAATCCAAACGCTCCTAAAGTGTACGAGTTTGTACTGAGACACTTTTTAGCCACGTGCTCGCATCCGGCAGTTGCGAGGAAAACGCACGTCGACATCAACGTCGGCGGAGAAGCGTTTCGAGCAACAGGTGTTACGATCCTAGAGCGTAACTATTTAGATATCTACGGTCCAGGCCCTCCTGAAGGTCCGCGATTGACACCGACGTACGACAATTGGGGAAGCAGTACACTACCTAACTATGTGGTCGGCGAGCAATTTGTGCCGACGCTCAACTTTCACGAAGGATCCACGCGACCACCAGACTATCTCAGTGAAGTGGATTTGCTTTCCCTCATGGAAGCGCACATGATAGGTACGGATGCGACTCAGGCGCAGCACATAGAAAAAGTAGTGGGCGAGCGCGGATATGCTCGCAAAGTGGGAGATAATCGGTTGACGCCTACCGAGCTCGGTGAGGCTCTCGTTCTCGCATACGATCGAATGGGCGTCGCTGACATGTGGTTGCCGACCAAACGCGCCAAAATGGAAGCCGATGTCGATGCTGTCGCGCATAACCGAATGGACCCGCACGCTGGTTTGCGTTCACATTTACAAACCATGTTGGAGGCATACGACAGAATCGCCGCAGAGGAGAACACTCTGACGAATACTGTTGATTCTTATATGCTCGGAGGGGGCGGCGGGGAGCGCGCGCCTCGCGTGAATGGAAATGTCAACAACAATGGTAGAGCTTATGGCGGAAACGACGTCGGTGATGTGGTAGGGGTCGTTCGTGAGCATTGTCCCGGATGTCAAAATGAATCCGTGTTGCGTTCCGCCGTTGGAGCCAGAAACACGAAGACGTTCACAGTCTCATGCGGAGTCCCGCATTGCCCTCACAGAGTCGCGTTGCCTAAATGTACTCGTAACGTCGGCGTGGAGCCTGAAATGTGTCCGCAGTGTCAAGGATTCCTGGTGATGATGCGATTTTCAAACATAGAACTGCCTGTTGGACAGGAGCACATGCAACGATGGATTGGCTGCATCTTTTGCGCGGACGAATTCAAACAGTTCGTGCGAGCGTGTCAAACCGAAGAAGGCGGGCCGGCTCGTCATTCACCGATTCGCCAAGCGCCCGCTCGGGTCAACGGTAGAAACGGAGGCGTCGCCCGACGAAGAAATCGCGCCGATGGCGACGTGGGCGCCCCGCGTCAGGGCAACGTGTGCTTCACGTGCGGTGAGCCCGGGCACTGGTCGAACAATTGTCCCAACAGATGACGAGTCCGATGATTTCTTCATTCCATTTATAGATTCGCACGAATAGCTAGACAGGTGCAAGTAAAGTAAAGTTCCTTTGTTCGAGAAACTCCCTCACAGTTCGCCTGTCGTTCCCACTTGCGTTCATCTCGACGCGATGGCCGTGACGACGCGCAGAACGCCCTCCAAGCGCGCGAGCGCGCCGCGTTCGACCGCCAAGTCACTCTCACGGTCGTCCTCTCGCGCCTCCACGGGAAGACCTCGGAAGACATCATCGACAAAGTCGAAGGCTTCCGCGCGCGCGGTGACGACCTCGAAGGCTCCCTCTCCGCACTACGAGTTCGGAGGCCCCATCGGCGCGCTCGGTATCACGACCGTGCTTCCGATCGTGTGCTACTTTCTTGTGTACGCGTGCAACGAAGACGGCTGCGTGGAAGTTTCAAAACTGGTTCGCGGGGAGCGGGGAGCGTTTCCGGGATTTCCCCGTCACATGCCCCTGGCGACGGTCGACGGTGCGATCGCCGCGCTCGGATGGATCGCATTCACGGCCCTCGCGCACGTGTTGATTCCTGGGATCGAAAAGGAGGGCGTCGTGTTGCCGGACGGGTCGAGGTTGACGTACAAGCTGAACGGTTTTCGAGTCTTCGTGGCCACCGTCGTCGTCGGCGTGTTCGGTACCTCGATGGGTTGGTTCGATTTAGCCTCTGTGCACGATAACTTTTTGTCCATGCTCACAGCGATGGTGGTGTTCGCGTACGCGCTTTCGGCTTACCTGTACGCGAGTTCCTTCGGCCGAGGCAAGATGCTCGCGAAGGGCGGCGACACCGGTAACGCCATTTACGACTTTTTCATCGGTCGGGAGCTCAATCCTAGAATTTTAGCGGGAGCGTTCGACCTGAAGGTTTTCTGTGAGCTCACTCCTGGATTGATCGGTTGGTTATTGTTAGATTTGGGCTTTGCAGCGAAGCAGTACGCCGTATCGGGATTCGTGTCGGCGCCGATGATTTTGGTGTGCGCGTTTCAAGGGGCGTACGTGATCGATGCCTTGTGGAACGAACCGGCGATATTGACGACGATGGACATCACGACGGATGGTTTCGGTTTCATGCTCGCTTTCGGAGACTTGGTCTGGGTTCCGTTCACGTACTCTTTGCAGTGCCGCTACATTCTCGAGAACTCGGTACAACTATCAAACGCGCATCTCATCGCCATTCTCACGGTACAGTGCGTCGGGTATTGGATCTTCCGAGGTTCGAACTCGCAGAAGAATCTATTCAGAACCAATCCGAACGATCCAAAGGTGAAGCACCTCAAGACGTTGCAGACGAAGAGAGGCACAAAGCTCATTGTCAGCGGCTGGTGGGGCGTGTGTCGCCACGTGAATTACCTCGGTGATTGGATCATGGCGTGGGCTTGGTGTCTCCCTTGTGGCTTTTCTCATCTCGTCCCGTACTTTTACGTCATCTACTTCGGCATCCTACTGGTGCACAGAGACGGACGCGACGGCGAAGCGTGCGAGCAGAAGTACGGCGAGGATTGGAAGCGGTACTGCGCCATCGTCAAGTACCGCCTGATCCCTTTTATCTACTAGCCCATGTGATGAACACAATATTTATTCATTCCCGATGCGCTCCATCGACCCCTCTCGCGCCGTCCACGCTTTTTTCGCCCTTATTCTGTCCCCGCAGTCCCGCCGGCGACGAAAAGTGTCGCAGCGGCGCTCTATCCATTCTCGACCCATCCATCGCCGCACAGGACGACTCCCGACTGTCGACTTTCGCCAGTTCTCTCTCGAACGAGTAAAAAACCGTCTTCACAACATGTTCGCCGCCGCCGCTCAAACCATCGCCGCTCCGTGCGTCGCGAACCGCCGCGTCTCTGCCGCGCGTCAGGTCAAATCCACGAAGGCTCCTCGCGCGGCCATCGTCGCCGCCGCGGCGGCTGAAGAGCCGGGCTCGGCCGCCAAGGGCATGGGCAAGAACCTCCCGGCCGCGATGGACATCAACGACGTCATGAACTTGCTCCCGCACCGATACCCGTTCCTTCTCGTGGACCGCGTCGTGGAGATCGAGACTGGGTCGTACGCCATCGGCGTGAAGAACGTCACCATCAACGACAACTTCTTCCCGGGTCACTTCCCGCAGCGTCCGATCATGCCGGGCGTCTTGATGGTCGAAGCGATGGCGCAAGTCGGTGGGTTGGTCATGTTGGAGCCCGGTGAGGAAGGTGAGTACGCGCGCGCCGCGCCGCTTTAAAATTTACCGCGCCGACGCAAATCCCGCGCTATGCATTCGAGTTGACTAACCTCGCGCGCTTCTCGCACTATCAGGCGCCGGTGGTACCCAAAAGGAGTTCTTCTTCGCCGGCATCGATGGCGTCAAGTTCCGTCGCCCCGTCGTTCCGGGCGATACCCTCGTGATGAAGGTTGTCCTCACCAAGCTCAACAAGCGCTTCGGCATCGCCAAGATGAAGGGCCAGTGCTTCGTCGGCGACGAGCTCGCGTGCGAGGCCGAACTCACGCTCGCACTCGGTGCGTAAAGTGTAGTCGACTCTCCCTTGTCCAAATATTTCACACATCATTATTATTCACGTCGTCGCCGCCCCGCGAATCGACTCGAGCCGTCGCGTCGATGCGACTCACGCATCACATCGAGCCTCGCGAGAGATGGATCCACTGACGCCTTGGCTCGAAACAGAGCCCGCGTCGAACGTCCGGTGCGCGCGAGAGCCTTCGACGGTGAAACCGGGAGAGGCGGCGCGCGGAGGTCTTCGAGGATACGAGGCGCAGATGCGGTCTGTTTTGACCGCGTTTCGATTATCGGCACCCAGCAAGAAAAAGAAGAAGAAAACGTCGACGTCGTCGATCGCGACGTCGTCCTCCGCGAGCGGGCGCGAACATCGCGCGAATGCGATACGAGCGGCGCGCGATCGCGCTTTTGGCACGAAAGATCCGCTCGAGGCGTCGAAGTACTCGAGAGCGCAAGAGGCGACGCAATACCGGGCGCTCTGGTTCTCCGATCGAGCGTCTTGGCTTGAATCGCAAAAGAGACGTTGGAGAGCGATGAGGGAAAATAGGAAGCGACGAGGAGACGGTTGAATTCAAGAACGTTCAAGGACGTTCTCTACCGAATGAACGATGAGATGAACTTCGCCGACGCTTTGGAGTTGTTCGATCGTTCGGCGCCGATTTGCACGGATAAAGCAACATTTATATTCATCTACGGTAGAGAGATCACATAGCCAGGACTTGAGTGTAATGAAAAAGCGACAATTTAACGCACAGAATTGATCGCCGGCGTCGATCAGGAACTTGAGCGCCGAGTATTTCGTCCGCTTAGCTGCGACAGATTATCAGATATTCGCCGATGCGCGGCGACTGAAGAATACGAGTTTTTAAAACACTCTCCATCAAAGATCATTGATTACTTGTCTGTATATCTCACACCATCGACGTCGGCACGCGCATGAGTTGACCGCAGTTACCGCATTTACACATCGGCACTCCGAGCGGCGCTTGCACGATGACTTGACACGTCGGACACGTGACGGCGATGACGTGTTGGTGCATCGCCGGAGCGCCTTGATTATATCCAAACCCGGGCGGAGGACACTGATACGGGTTCGATCCCGCGGGCGATTGCGTCGATCTTCCTGTATCTTGCATCGGAAACGTGAGTACGGATTGACACCGACCGCAGATGGCGGCCGCGTACGATCCATCAGGACGCGTTAAGATGGCGCGGCTGCGCGCGAACGATGAGTGAAAATATCAAAATATCACGGGCGAAAATCATTGACGTACCACGTGGGACACAGGATCAATCTCTGTCGAGACTCGAACTGCGTCGCGTCGTTCGAACACGCGGGACAGAGCGTTTGATTCTCGTCCGTCTGGTGAAAGTAGCAGTTTCGGCACGAGAGACAGCACGCAATCCGGGACGGTTGTTGTTGCGTGGGATGGAAGTCTGCGTGGTCTCCATAGACGTGCGGTGTCTGCGCGTCCGCGTGTGCGTACTGTTCCTGCTGTTGCGCTTGGGAGGAACCGCGCGCGGCGCAGTACGAATATCCTTCTTTCATGTTTGGATCTCGTTCGTTCATGGCGCGCGCTCTCTACTGCGGTCGTCATCTTCCAGCGTGGCGAGAGACGCGGCGACGTCGACATCGGAGGCGGCGGCGCGACGGAAGTAAACTATGCGATCTACCACAACTATATTATGTAACTCGGCGCAAGTTCTAACCCGAGCGTGACATTTTCCCATTGTTCGTGCGTGAACGCCGCGCGCGTCTGCGTCCAGGTGTCTTGATGTGTCTTTTTGAATTCCGCAAACGTGCGCTGGGTGGTTTGCTTAATCGGCGACGGCTCCAAAGACGCAAATCCGAGAGCTTCCATCACCGTGGGCATCCATTCGGGCACCTCGTGCGGGTTTGAAAGAACACACGCGGACAATCCGAGCACGGCGGCGTGTTTGCACATGATCTCGTCGGATGTCGGATTCGACGGTAATCGCATCGCCGCGATTTTGAGAAATCGATCTCGAATGGCAAACTCGTCGTTCGCGCCGACGCCTTTGAAGAAGATCATCAGAGTGTGCGACGCCAACTGCGCGACTTCTAGCTGCTTATCTCCCAAACGCTCGATGACGCTCTCGCGAAGAGAAGCGAAGAGCTCTGATCCGATTGTAAACGCGTGATGATACACCAGGGATTGAACGTATCGAAGCGTCGCCGCGCGCGTGTGCCAATTTTCATCCGTCATGGTTGCTTGAAGCATTTCCACGAGCACTTTGAGTTCTTCGCGTTCGAAATACAGGTATTTCAAGTATGCACCCGTGAGTTTTGAAACCAGCGAGAAATCTTTGTCTTTTGTCTCAGCCGTGCGTAAGGCGGCTCTGAGGACGATCGGGACGCTGCGAATCGTCTTTGAAACGTCGCCGCGACGCACGAGCTCCAAAAACGTGTAAAATATACCTTCGAGCGCGTTTCGAGAGGGCGTCATCACCGAATCGGGATGCGCCGGATCGGACGCGAGAGCTCGAGTCGTCATGCTTTCAAGATCATCCGTCAGAAGAGTGATGAGCTTCGCGCGAGCGTCTTGAAGACCTTGGCTGCAATCGGCGAGCAGCGTCGCCGTGAGTTGCGCGGCGGCTTCACGCACGATCCGACTGTCATGCGCCAGTGGCGTAGTGTTTGGATCGGAGAGAAGTTCGATCAACGCCAATTTCGCATCCAAGCTCTGGCCTTCACCGAGTTGCGCGATGCAGACGCGCGCGAGCTCAAGACTTCGCGCAATTTGCGCGACAGTGCTCATCTGTACGGAACTCAGATGTCGTAAAAGCGAGTCCGATTTGTTGCCGTCGCCACTATCCGTACAATACGCGATTCCTCTCAACCACTCCTCTCTCTGTTCGCTCGGTGCGTCCAGAGCGTATTTCAAAAATGTCTCTTGCATCCACTGACGATCTTCGTCAAGCACGCATCGCGACGCCAACGCTCCAGCGAGTGCTTCTGAAATCGCGCAGCGCATGCTCCTATAATGGGCGTCAGAGGATTTGCTGATCACGCTGCGGAGACCAGACGCCATTTCCATCGGTGCTAATTTCGTAAGCATCATCCAAAATCGAGCGACCGCGACTATGAACGCTCCAGAAGTGGGTAAGAATTCACTTGCTCGAGACGTCGGCCATTCAGAGCCTGACATTTCATTAGCAAAACCGTACAAAGACTCAGCCGCTTGCATCAAAACGTCCGCTTTACCGTTCGTTCGTCTGTGCGTCTCTCCACTTTCGACGGACGAATGAGCGATGGAAAAGTGGGCGAGCAAGCGTTCGCACGCGTGATCTGGACTGCTGGTGAGCACGTTTTTGACAACAGGTGCGCACTTCGACGCAAAATTTTCATAGCGACTCATCATCAAGAGCGCGCACATGGCGGGGAACCGCACGACTTTCAAGTCCCCGAGCACGCTCTTCATGAAGTGTTCACTCACACTCGATATGAATTCCTCGTCATCCTGTGAATCTAAGAAGAATACCGTCATCGCGTTTGTCATCATCTCGTAGCTCCAATGCAACCGCGCGTTTGATTGTAACGTGTCGAGAAGACGTTGCTTGAGGGCCACTATGCTAGACCTCGGTCGCGGACAAAACAAACCACGAGTGAAAAGAAGAGCGAAATGCAAGAAGAGTGAGCCTATCGCACTCTGCGCCTTTTCAGTTCCGTGATGTTCGCTTCCGAGAATCGCTACCACAAGAGGTACGAACAACTCTTCGTTTCTCAGCATTTCCAACAGAGCGCCGTGAGCTTGCACACTTTCACACGCCGCGATGCAACCGTCTTCATCCTCCTCACTCTTTGCGAGCGCCTGAATCGATCTGTGCACGAGTGGTGCGACATCTCGTGGATATCTATCAGATAGTGATTCAATCACGCGAAGAGCCGACTTGCGCACTATGGCGTATTTGCTCAGAGCGAGGTTGTTGAGATGAGCCACGAGAGCATCGCGACTTGGATTTCCAGTCGGGCCAACCACGTTAAATGGTAAAGAAGAACCAGAGAAGTACATAACGATACCGTTTCTTAGCACCAGAGAGCGAAGAACTTTTGCCGCTATGAACCACCTCGGGTACCTCGCTTCAGTCCCGTTTCTTCGAGGCTGCGTGAAGTAGTATGCATTCGAATTCAACGCCGATATCATCTGCGTGCTCGTCCTGTAAGTTTTACCCGCGGGGTTCACGACGACTGAAGCGGATGAACTAATCAATCCCAACGTTTCGGTATCATCGGCGCTTGTTTTTTGAATTGCTGCGACGAGAGCTTTCGCCGCCAACACTCGAGGTTCCAAGTCCGTGAAGATAGGAGAACATCCCGTGAGCATCACTTGCGTCTCTTCATCCGAAAATTCGCACATTTTTTCGCGAAGACCATCCAAAGTTGCGAATATCATGCAAACTTTCGTGCGGATGCGATCCTTCGTCGATGAACTATCGTCACAATCCATGGTGTCTTCGGTATGCGTCTCGATGAGTGCTTTCGAGGGGATCACCAAGAATTCTTCCACCAGTTCTCGAAGAGCTTTCAAGGCACGATCATCCGGAAATTGCCACTTGAAGCCCGACGTCAAGTGCTGCGAGCCGCAGACACCGCCGGTATCGTCGACGGCCCATTTCATAGACGTCCAGGTGGTGATGGAATCTCCGGTCACCTCTTCCGCGGCGTCGTTTTCAATTGTGACTTCTGACAAACCTTTCACCAGCGCACAGACCATGTCTTCGGCGTAAACAGCCAGATCGAAATTGTGCGAAATTTCGCTCAAAGCAAACATGCGCCTAGAGATGTCTCTAAAGTCATCGAGCACTGCGAGTGCCGCTTCACGATTCGCGCGAACACACTTCATCAGGATGCCCGAGTTCCAAAAAATCCGCGCCTCCGCCGTCGTTGAGAGTTCGTTCGCGACGAGATCTTCACGGAGATTAACCATTATCGGTTGTAGTATGTCTTTCACCACGAGTTCATGATCAGCCTGCAAGGTGGCTACCACTAGCGTAGCGACCTCCTCACACACATTTGGCAGCATGTTTTCGCGAACAAAGGATGCCACTCTTTTAATCGCCATGACACGCACCGTCGGATCAAGCCTCTCGAAAAGCAGTCGAAGAAGAGGTACATACATGGAAGACGATGAAAGTAAAAAACCCGAAGCTCCTCGTGCACCACCTTTGAAAGCGTCAGCAGCTTCAGACTTGCTGCCGTGCGTATCCGGTTGCAAGTTTTCAAACATGATGAATAATCGTGTAAGAAATTGCACGGTCCATTCTGACCAAGCCAACGGCACGTGTGAGATTGCACCTGGCTCTCCTACATCTATCAATACCGGCAAATTCGTAATCACCATACAAAACAATCTCAGCGTTGCACAAGTTTTTGAGGAATCGTTGACATCAATTCCTGGCAAAGTAGCGGTGAGCGCAGATGCAAGAAATTCATTGACATTGACGTATGCTTCGCTCGCGTCTTGGAATACGGTGTTCAAGGGAAGTAGCATCATCTGTCGAATGCAAATGGCGAGACAATTCATCGCCGGAACAAGTTGACGAGTGGCTGTTTCATGTGATAGAGCTTCCTCAAATCGGGACATGACACTCGGCAGCGTCCGTTCTGGATCTATGTACGCCAAGCGCCCGATACCAATGGAGGCGTGTAATCTCAGATCAGAGGACTTCGAAAATACTGCCTTGTCCGTCATACGCGTGAACGCCGCCATCATTCGAGTTACAACCTCAGGAGGCGCTGTTCTGTCATCGTACGACAAAAACTTTGTGGTGTATTTGATCATGTACCTCATGAAGTGTGCCAAGTTGGTGGTGTAGGAGCCACCACTGCTCGGATGGTAAAAGTGCTCAATGTAATCTATAATCTTCTCAATATTCCCGATGACTGCGCTGTCGTGCATGGCCCTGTAAATCAAAAGCTTCGCCATGATGCGTACACGTCGCGGCGTTTCTAGATGTGATTTAAACGTCAGCACAACTCTATGACTGACGTTTCGACCGAATGAGCAACGTCCCTCGACACCTCCGATGGGAAGTTCCAAAATACGTAAGGCGGTAGCGTAAATATCCCCGCACACTTCCCCCCATCCAATTTCTCCCTTTATGTCGTGTTTTGCTAATTGCGCAAACATTGACATCCAACTTGTCACCCAAAACGTATTCACATCCATGCTGCGTGAAAGCGATCCCCACTCTCCCCGCATCATTTCTATGAAAAACTTTGCATCCTCGCCACCCTCAGCCATCTTCATGCACGGTATGAACAAATGTAACAATCCTAAACCTTCAAAACAAGAGTGTTGTTCAACCGCTTGACACTTCGCGGCTACGCGCATCCAAATCTCTCTCGCCGCGCCATCACGAAAAAATCGTCTACATCTGCGCACGAGTTTCACATACCTTGACCGCATCGTGCTGATGGCGCCGAAGCCAGAGTATGACGTCGCGTTTCCCCGCAAAAACGTCTCGACGCAAGCAAACATCGGTTCCCAGTCTAACGTCATGCCCTTCGTGTCGTTGTCGAATCGATCGATCAACGTCGTCATGCCGACGCACCAGTCGTGCGCGCACTCGGCGTCGACCGAAAGACATCCGCGCGAGAACGCCTCCGCAAGCCGAAGCGTTCGCTCGACGTCTGCCTTTTCGACGGGGAACTTGGTGATGACTTTTAGGCACCTCGCGGCGGCCCCCGTCTCTGTCCACGTCCCGTCGCGCGCGGTGCGCGCATACAGCGACTCAAGTTGATCGACGAACGCGTGATAAAGCGTCGCGTCGCGCGTCGACGCCCTGGCGACGAGATCGGGGTCGAGAAGCTCCGCGACAGCGTTCCTCGACGAGGTCAGCGTCATCTCGTCCTCGGAGGCTCGCCGTCCCCGGACGGCGCCGGTCGCGAACCTGCGAGCGCGACTTCCTGTCGAAACCTCCTTTCCACGCGCGTCTCGAGAGCTAGGACGACCCCGCGTCGACTCCGCGCGCGCGAGTGGAGATTATAGACCGCGTAGACAGTTAATCAATCCCCAAGAGGGGCTTCTCGAACGCGAACGCGACGAGGGTGCGGATTCCGTTGGATCTCGACGACGCGGGAGCGTGAAAGATAGATGAATGCATTCGTAACTAAAATCTATGGGGTACTACCTAATACCGCTACGACGCCTTGATCAAGTCGAGACGTCGAACAAGTTCTGCGACGACGTCCTCGTCAGCCGCCGTCGCCGACAAAGTCGCGAGAATGTCAACGGAACAACGTTCGCGCTCGCACAGATCGGAAAGTTCTTTGATCAGATCCACAGCATCTTCGAAATTGTCAGTTTTCGCGAGTTCAATCGCCGCGCGAGCGACTGTTTGCCGCTCCTGTGGTCCAGTCAGGTTGCACGCAATGGCGAGTTTCGCCGCCGCAAGGGCACCACCCGATGTCGTTCGAGTGAGGGCACGCACCGCAGAAGCCGGAGCACCGATACAAAGGTGTGCCTTTGCGGCAGCCTCCATACCACCGCGCGTTTCTTCGGCAGCGGCAAGCTCGCGGCGTGTTTGGATAAGGAGCGCATCCGTTGGCAGGAGTCGCGCCGCGGCGAGCGCGGCTGCGTCTCGTATCAATCCACCTTGTCTGAGGGTCGCGATGGCGCCAGGTACATCGTGCAAGGATAGTCTCAACATTGCTGCCTGTTGAATCTCACCCGCGACGACCAGTCGGTCGCACTGCGCCTTCGCGACTGCTGACCAAACTTCATAACCACCGCCGATGAAGAGAGACATGATTTCGTGAGGTATCGGGGATTCGTTCGCTTTTAATGCGATAGATGCGGCGTGAGCGTAATCTCCTCGGTAAATGTGCAACGCAATCGATCGATGGACGCTTTTGCTATTCGTTCCATCACCCAATGCTTCGTCTGCCTCGTTCATGAGTAACGCCATGGCTGATGCAGAAGTATCGTACAAGGCAACACCGCTCGGACCGTATGTCAACTCGTCCCGAGTCAGAGGCTTTTCTTCACCTCTATACACGCGACGGGCGAGACGCAACGTTGACATTTGACCGAGTCGCTTGCCATCCGTCGTATTTTCATCTGGTAGAGGCTTGAATAAAGCGCCGGTAATGCCTGACGATTTTCCCTTCTTCGGTTTGGAGGATGGTTGCTTCGATGGTGATGTCTTTTTCACAACGGGAGCTTCATCGACTGTTTTCGAATCTTCATCGGTATCTTTTGCTTGCTCTCGAGACACGTGTTCATCATCCGTGTATTTCCACACTCGGAACGTTTTGTCGTCCCCACCACTCAAAATGGTCTCATTATCATGAACGGCGAATTTGACGGTGAACACTTTCCCTGAGTGCCCGCGCAACACCGCCAAGATAGTCGGGCAAAATTCATTTGAAACCTGCTGTATTTGCCAAATCTTGACGCTTCTGTGAAGAGCACACGCTAAAATCGCCGTATCCTTGCGTGGAGACCACGCCAAGTTGTAAACAGCCGCGCGAGGAAGAGCGCACGTCACGACGCCTCTGTCCGCGTGCAGTAGGACAGATCCACTCGTCGACGCCGTCGCAAACCACGACGCGTACACACTCGACGCATCATCGCACGCTGGATGCCATAACACACAAGAAGTGCTTTTGCTGTGCTCGCGACATCGCCATTTCTCTTCACTCAATTCGTGAGTACTAATCTCTCCGCTCGACCAACCGCATAGCAATCGTCCGTGATTGGGTGAGTAATCGAACGTTTCGATCGTTTCTCTCGAATCCGAGTCACCGACGGCACACATCTTCCCCATGTCAAGATATTTACCGTACTTTCGTGGGTCTGCGATCCCAGACTTTTTCGTATCGCAAGTCGCAGGATCAAATATTTCCATCCATCGCCACAACGTTCCGTCTGCGCCGAGACTCGTGAGAGCTGGTGCGGGTTCGTCTTCCTCTTCACCACGCATACAGAACCACGCCACGCGTTTCACAGACGCTCCGTGGCATTCTGGATAACACGCAAACTTGCCGCTCGATGCGTCGAAACATCCCACTCGACCATCGTCGAGACCGAACGCGACGATGTCGGTTCTGGGTTGCCGCGCGATTGCGGTCACTTTCGTGTTCGGCAGACCCTTCCAGAGCAGCGATTCCGTCACTTCTTGAGATACCGTGGGCGATAAATCCCAGCCGTGCACCGTTCCGTCGCCACACGCGATCGCCACCGCGAACGGGTCCTCCGCGTCGATGGCCAAATCGTACACGTAGCCTCCGAGCGCGTTGAACGACCATCTCTGTTCTCTCGTTTCCAAATCCCAACACGCGACTTTTCTATCTAAACTCGTGCTCCAACACACATCCGCACCGGTCGAAATCGTGAAGATGGTGCGCGTGTGCGCGACGTGTCTCGGTCCGAACGTCTTCGCGTCCCTGACCTCCTGGACTCCTTCGCCAAACGCGAGAGGAAAATGCCAAAAGAGCAAATCACCACCCTGACCGGACGTGACGAGTCTCGCGATGCCGTCCCCGTCGTCGTCTCCATCGTCGTCCCCGTCGTCGTCGCGCGCGTTCACCCACGACACGGCGACCCAAACGCGACCTCGCTGCGCCTCGCTCAGCGACGCCGTCGGTTTCGGTAACATCAACGCGTGCGTGTTGATCAATTTCCCATCCTCCAACGACCACAGCGTCACCCGCCGCTCTCGACTCCCCACCGCTAACACGCGTTTCACGTCTCCATCGCTCGTTCGCATCCTCGTCCACGCCAACGACGTGATCTCTCCGTACCCGCTCGCCGCCACGCGATGCGACGTCCCCTCCTCGGGATTCAACGCGCACACCGTCCCGTTCGCCCCACCCACCGCGATCGTCTTCCCGCTCGCCGCCATGCACGTGATCGGTCCACCCACACTCTTATGCGTCGACTCCAACACCCCGACGTCCGCGTACAATCGCCACACCGCCACCGCGCCGCCTCGACACCCCGTCGCCGCCCGTCCTCTTCCGTACGCGCACGCCGCGCTCCCCTCGCGTCCGTGTCCTCCCATCATCGGTTTCCCCCTGAACACCATCGCGCGCGCGTCCAACACCCGCACCGACTTATCCTCACACGCGCACACGACGACTCGTTCCCATCCACGCCCGTCATCACCCTCGTCTCGCGTCGACGTCGAGCGCTCCGCCGCGCACGTCGCCCGCACCCGCGTCTCGGTCCCCGCCGTCCCTCGCACCGCCCCCGTCTCCCCTCGCAGCGCCACCACGCACTTATCAGACGCGTAGACGACATCCCCGTCCCCCGTCGCGCACGCCAATCCCGCGCCGTACCACGACGGCGACGGCGGCACCCCTCGCATCGCGCGCGCGCGCGCCGTCTCCAACCGTTCGACCGGTCGATGCGCCCCTCCTTCCCGCGCGCGCGCACGACCGACGGCGTCACCGAACGACGTCGGCGCGTCCCCGCACCGTCACGCGCCGTCACCCGCACCCGCACTCGCCCGTCGCGCGCGCCCGCGCGTCGACGAATCGACCCATGCACGCGTGCGTTCCCATTCGTCACTCGGCGGCGTCGGCCGCGCGTCGGCCGCGCATGCTCACGTTTTGCCCGACGTGCGGAAACGTGCTCTCGCTCGAGCGCGAGACGGACGACGACGCGCGTCTCCGAGCCGAGATGACGACGTCTCCGTCGCCGCGTTCCGGGAGCGGCGGCGGCGTTCGACTTCGATGCGCGTCGTGTCCGTACGCGTACGAGGTGACGAGCGGGGTGAAACAGCGCGTGGAACACGCGAAGAAGACGCTCGACGACGTTCTGGGAGGGGAGGAGGCGTGGAAAAACGTCGATAAAACCTCGGCGACGTGTCCAAAGTGCGCGCACGACTCGGCGTATTTCATGCAGATTCAAATCAGGTCGGCGGATGAACCCATGAGCACGTTTTACAAGTGTTGTCGCGCCGAGTGCGGGCACCAGTGGCGAGAGGGGTGATTCGGAACGCGGAGACTGGTGTAATATCACGTGTACCATCACGACGCGTCGCGTCGCGTCGCTCGATCGTTCGTTTTCTCGTCGTCTCCTTCGTTCGCTCGCGCGCGCGCTCGCGCTCGCGAAAAGCGCGCGCGCGCCGCCGGCGAAGACTCGCAAACCTCGGATGCGTCACTCGGACGCGCGTCGCGAGACGAGCGAGACATGAGCGAAGAAGAGTACAGCGAGGAGGAATACGCGTCGAGCGAGGGCGAAGGTGCGCGAGCGAGCGAGACGCGCGAGGGATGGACGCGAGACGGGCGCGCGCGGGGGGCCGAGACGAGACGATCGGAAGGTTTAGGGTTGCTCGCGTCCTCGACCGGGCGACGGGGCGCGCGAGGGGAGGCGTGGGCGCGATGGAGGGGACTCGGGCGTGGATGAAGACTGACGAAGGCGCGCGCGCGTCGTGTGCGCGAACGCAGGCGCGGAAGACGCGGGTGCGGGTGCGGCGCCCGCGCAGGGACAGCAAGCGGCGCCGGCGCTCGGGCCCAAGGAATGGGTCGGGCTGAGCTCCATGCCGGCGGCGACGCAGAGCGCGCTGTTGGCGACGCTCGGGAAGCTTCGCGAGCGTAATGTGAATGAAATGACTGTGATTTTCATCGGTAAGCAGGGCGTGGGGAAGTCGTCGACGGTGAATACGCTGTTGAATGAACGCGTCGCGCCGAGCTCGCCGTTTCAGCCCGAGACGGTGCGTCCGCTCTTGGCGGGACGCGTGGCGGCGGGGTTCACGCTCAACGTGTTAGACACGCCAGGCTTGCTCGACGGTGATTCCGTCAGCTCGAGAGGTTTGATGGCGCTTCGCGCCGCTCTGAACGGTCGCAAGGTGGACGCGTTCGTGTTCACCGATCGCTTGGACACCTGGAGAGTGGACAACGCCGACAAGTCTATTTTCACCTCGTTGGCGGAAAACTTTGGAGCTGAACTTTGGGAACGAACCATTTTGGGCTTCTCACACGCGCAGACGACGCCGCCGAACGGTAAACCGTACGATGAATTTGTTAACGCGCGCGTTGAGCAATACCGCAACGCCATTCGCACGACGCTCGGGAGACAAGACTTGGAACTTCCGTACGCGCTCATCGAAAACGGATCGCGATGCAAGACGAACGGCGAAGGGGAAAAGATTGTCAACGACCAGCCTTGGTTGTCGACGATGGTGAGCACTCTGGTTGATATGGCGTGCTCCAAGGAAGGCTACGAGTACGATAACAAGGCTGGTAAGAAGCTCGACCCGAACAACAAGCACAAGATTTGGATCTTGCCGCTGTTCCTCTTGCAAGTCTTCGTGTTGCGCCCGCTCGTCATCGGCCAGATCAGACGAGACATCAAAAAGGCGGAAAAGAAGACTAAAAAGTAGAATGAGCATAGTAGGAAACTGGGATGTTTATAATTAGAGTTGACGGACGCGTTACATACAACGGCTGGGCGGATCGCGATCCTCGGATTACTCGCGTACGATCACTCGCGTCCCTTTCACGAGGGATCGCGCGCGATGACCGACTCCCCCATTCTCATCATTCCCGCCCCGGCCTCTCGATGTTCGAACAATCCACCGTGAGCTCGCCGTTTTCATCCTCCACGATCGCGCACTCCACTCTCTCGCCGCTCGCGCTGACGCATCGCGTCCCGCCGCCCGGTTCTTCGCAGCAATACACCGGTTCCCCGTTCGCGTCCGTGTCGTTCCATCCGACGAGACACGGTTCCATGTCCAACACCACGTCATCCACGATCTCGCTCGACGAGTTCTTCGCGCTCTCGCGCGACGCGCGCGCGACCATCGCGCGTCGCGCGATCGTCCGACGTGGATTCCGTCCCGTCGTCATCCGTCGCGCCACCGTCGCGCGCGTCGTCCTCATCGTCGTCATCATCATCGCGAACGTTCGAAACGCGCGTATCTCACCGTCTCGCGCGAAAGACAGCCGTCCTCGCTCGAGCGTCTTCGTGTGCCGTCGCGCGATCGATGCGTCGGGAATCTTGTGCGCGGGGACGTGCCCAACCGTCTCGTCGTCTCGAGTCGTGACTCGCCGATGACCCCCCCTCCCTGGGTGGGGAATGGAATAATTCGCGTCGAACGCATCCGCACTCGGGCGCGGGCGGGCCCGCGCGCGCGCGACGATCGCGACGATCGCGTCCGTCTCGTCGACGATCGCGCCGCCGACGTCGCGAGCGAACGATCGTCGAGTCGAGTCGAGTCGAGTCGAGTCGAGTCGAGTCGAGCGCGTGACTCTGGATTGGAAGCGCCCGCACCGAGTGCGAATCGCGCGGTCGGGGAGCGCCGGTCGCGTCGGTGATGGTGGAGATGATGGTGCGGGCGGTCGCGCGCGGGGGAGTCGTGGGGATGCGCGGGGGGAGACGACGCGGGGAGGCGGACGCGTCGAGGCGAGGGAGGGGGGCGAGGACGCGGGCGAGCTCGCGGGACGCGTCGGCGGATGAGTTGGATTCGATAATCGACGAGGGACATTTTCTGGTGGGTGAACCGACGTATAGTTATGGGTCGAGGACGCGTAGGTTGCCGAGGAGGATCGTGCTGGTGAGACACGGTGAATCGGAGGGGAACGTGGACGAGAGCGAGTACACGCGAACGCCGGATTCGCAGGTGCGGTTGACGGCGAGAGGACACGTTCAGGCAGAGAGCACGGGGAGACGGTTGAGGAAGATGATGGATGAAGATGAGAGCGAGTACAACTTATTCTTTTACATCTCTCCGTATCGTCGATCCAAGGAGACGGCGATCGGAATCGCCAAGGCTTTCGAGGGAACAAATATTTTGGGCGTGCGAGAGGAGCCACAGTTACGAGAGCAAGATTTCGGAAACTTTCAAGACTACGAGACGAAACAGGCGGAAAAGCAAGAACGTCACCGATTCGGACGATTCTTTTATCGGTTCCCGAACGGTGAGAGCGGCGCCGATGTGTACGATCGAATCACGATGTTTTCGGACCACATGGTTCGCGACATCGATGCCGGGAGATTTCCCGAGGATACGAACATGATTTTGTGCACGCACGGGTTGACGCTTCGCCTGTTCCTCATGCGTTGGTTCCATTGGACTGTGGCGGAATACGAGCGAATCGCCAATCCGTCCAACTCTCAACCCATCATATTGGAACGGCGCTCCATCGAAGACATCGAGCATTCCATGCACACGAAGGAGTGTTATGTCCTGTCGCAGGAGTCAAAGGAAGGCTTGCGCGGATGCTCGGACGATATGTGTACGATGATTCTCCCCGAGGAATGCTGGACTCGAGCTTTGCAGCTCGGACCCGACGTCAATCACAGCTTGTTGCCTCCTCCCGATGCGCCGCGACCGAATCCCGACAAATTCTAGAGTATAAGCTATTATTGAATTAAATAATGACGGCATCTGTATGGATTATTCACCGTCGACTAGTACAGCGCGTCTTGAGCCCACATGCCGTGGAGTCCCGGCGGTAAGTGTTCGCCCTCGAAGAGAATGCTCGCAACCGGACCCTTCGCGATGTCTTGTGCCTCAAAGATGTGCAACTTGGACGTCTCAGCGCCCGCATCGTTCACGACCTGGAGCACCCACCCATCGTCTTCGGCGGTACCACCTGGCCTCGGCGCGAAGATGGGCTCCTGCACGAAGCACCGTTCACCGTAATACCAAACTTGTTCACTCACGGGGGACTCGCTATCCGGGTCGCTCGTGTGCTTCACCAAGCACTGGTTCGGCCCCCACTTGACATCGTCTTTCACCACGGTGCCCGCAGAGAACGCGTGCGTGTACTTGCGTCCGACGAATTTGTTGTTCATGGTCGGGAACTCACCGACACGGTTGTTTAAGATGGTTTGCTTGCACGTCTCGCGTATCGGATCGACGACGAAGCGGGTGTACTCGACTCTCGAGCCTCCGTTGAAAAACGCCGGATTCACCGAGTCCAAGTTCATTGAAAAGTCCATGAACACCCACGGAAGTGAATCGAGAACGATGTCTCCGTTTTCACGCTCGAACGCGTTGATGTGATGGAAAAAGAATTGCGGCTTGAGTTCGATGGCCTTTTGACCAATCTTACGCGCCTTTTCAGTGCGGGGCAAGCAGTGGAGGATGGCGCTCTTGCCATCGACCATGCAGATAGTTTCCGCCAACGCGCATTCGGCGAACATGTACTCCGTCAACAGCTTTTGCGGGTTGAGGCTGGTTGGATTTTGGAATAAAAAGTACCAGTTTTCCGTCACGAGACAATCGTGAGCAAAGGCAAACGTAGCGTTGGGAACGTCAAAGTTGTTCACGACCGTGGATTTACCCTCGGCGTCCCATTCGTAAAACGCCGCGCTGTTCGAAGTCCACGGAAACTTGGACGGTTGGCTCTCGATGCTAAATCCGATGAGACGCTTATCCGCTTCCGTCTCGCCTTCCCAGATTCTGTAGTGCGCAGCCATCTGCGGCACTCGAAGCTTCGTGCCGAGCACCTCTTCCACTTCACCGACCGTCCCCAAATCACTCGAACGCATTTTGTGCGGCTTACCCCCCTCCCACAGCGCGTACGTCTCGCCTCCCCAGTTTACCACGCCCGTGTTGGCCACGTTCTTCACGTCGAAATCGAAAGGATTGTAAAAAGAGTCACCCTTCGGGTTTCCGATCGCAAACGCACCCTTGTACAACATCTGCTGCGCCGCTTGCTCATCGGTGAACCCTTTCGTGCCCACAAAGTTGTGTCGAAACTTGACGCCGCCCTCTCCGTCGAACGTCGTTGAGTAGACCAATCCATCGCCGTCGAAAAACTGATTCAACTTCTTCCCATAAATCTCCAGCAGGCCCGGTCCGTTGCGAAATAGCGTCCCCTTCAACTCCTTGGGGATCTCCCCCTCGATCGCCGCGCCTTCGATCACGCGTCCTTCGCCGTCTCCCTTCACGCTCAGCGTCGTGTTCTTATACAGCGACCGCCAGTCCTTGATCGTCTGGTTCGTCGGCGACCACGTCCCGTTCTCCGGCGCCGCGCCCGCGTCGTGCGGCGGTCGAGGAAGATCCCACCGCGGCGCGGTCTCTTTCGCCGTCGCCGTCGTCTCGCTCGCGTCCGCGGCTGTCGCGCGCGGCACCACGCGCACGGATAAATACGATGATGACGTCGCCGTTCGTCTCGGCGGTTTTCTCGTCACCGCCGCTCCCACTCTCGCCCGCGACGCGTCGACGCGCGCGGGCACCGTTCGCGCATCTCTCATCGCGACCGCGCGCGCGGCGATGGACATGTCGGACGCGCGCGAGTGAATGATGAAGATAACGGGGACGCGCGGCGCTCTTCGTTACATCGAGCGCGGGACGCGACGTCCCGCCGCACGCCTGGTACAGCCTCGGTACCGTACCGGGTGTGATGATACCGCGGTGAGACGGGGTACGTACCGAGGAAACGGCTGGTACGTGATTCAAGCGCCCCTAGGGACGTCAAAGCCGAATGAAAAGTTGGCGCTCGCGGCGTCTGCGAAGGCGTCGCGGTCGTCCCTCGACGTCGCTTTTCTCGCCTTTTCCGCCTCGTGCGCGTCGAGGGCGGCGGTGAGACGTGCGTCGCCGGACGCGCGCGCGGCGGCAACGAATGCGTCCGCCAAACCGCCGCGTCTGTCGCGTGTCGTCCCGGAGACGAGATTTTCACACTTGGTGTCGAGAAAGGCGAATACCTTGCGCGCGTTGTGCCGAGAGACGAAATTTTGTGTCACGGCGATGCATTCGGTGACGTTGAGCGCCATGTGCCACCACCCGGAGGGGACGAAGAGGACGTCTCCGGGTTCGCAGACGCACTCGAGGGGACGCGACGCGGCGTCGGCGTCTCGCGCGAAATCGTAAAAGGATGCGAACCACTCCACCATGGAGAGCGGTTGGGCGACCTCGGCGCCGTCCTCGGACGGGTGAACGCCGGGTGGGATCACGTCGGGAGGGAACATGACCCATTTCTTACGACCGGAGACGACGGCGTTCCACGCGCTCGTCGCGTTTGGATCCTTGTGAAAAATCGAACCGCTCCTCGAGGGTCCGACGATGAGCCAGCGATAATGCGGTCTTCCCTCGCCCATGTGTTTGAAGTAATCGTCCTCCGCGAAATACTCGGGCACGTCGTACTCGCGCGCGAGCGCGGGCGCCTTTTCACCGAACGACGGATCGAACAGATAGAGCGGCGTATCGTCTCGACACGCGTCGCTCATGTCGAAAAAATCTCGAAGCGCGACGTCGTATCCGCCGACGACGAAATCCGTCTCCCCAAAATCGCGCCCTAAACGCTCTCGCGTCCACGTCGTCATCGCCGGCCACGCGTTCGCCGCGCCTCGAATCACGACGGGTAGATTCACGGATTCGTATCGCTCTCGAAACTCTTCGACGGACAGCGCCGCCGCCGTCTCCTCGGGCACCGTCGACGGCGCGTCGTCCACCCACGCGTCTTCCAACGACATCGCCGCGCACATGTATCTCTGATGCAACGCATCGCTAAATATCGGCGTCTGTATCACCACCCCCCTTCCCGCTTCCTCCTCCTCCTCCTCTCGCCCGCGTTTCTTCCCTCGACGCTGCGTCCTCGCGAAGACGTCCACCCACCGCCCGCTCGAGCACCACCGAAACCGTCCTCCATGCACCGTCAGCGTCGCCGCTTTCCACACGTCTTCGTGCGTCGCGAACGCTCGACACGCTTTGGACGCTCTCGCGAGACGCGCGAGCGCGCGCGCGCCCTCGAGGTCGCGCGAGAGCTTGTCGCACACGTCGAGGAGCGTCGCGTCGTCGAGCGCGGCGAGCGTCCCGAGGCCGTCGCGACGACGATCGCGTCGCGCGCGCGCGTCCTCGGGGGAGACGACGAGGGCGTTTCCGTGCGGAAGCACGCCGCCGGGGTGGATCGCGCGCATCGCCGCGAGGCGCGCGGTGACGGAGGCGGGAACGATGGTTGGTGCACTTTTTCATTCATTCATTCGTTCATTCATTCATTTAATTCATCCCGCGGCGCTATTCTTCTTGCCCTTTTTTTCGCGGTGGATTTCTTTTTAGACGCGGTCGTCGTCGTTCGCGCGACGGTTTCATCGTCGTCATCACGACCACTGTCGTCGTCGCCGTCGTCGTCGTCGTCGTCGTC
>MDTE01155205.1_pt1 | contig 26501 bp, 25 predicted proteins | sample 811231 | NCBI WGS metagenome assembly MDTE01 (sample SAMN05326651, study PRJNA326480) | marine metagenome | isolation source: seawater | place: Indian Ocean: Red Sea | collected 2010
AAAGATCTAAAGACAATTTTTTATATAATCAAATACATTTTAAAATAAATAGTCATTAAATTATTCAATTATTAATTTTTAATGCAGTGAGAATTGAAATTAAAAATTATTTTATTGTTTTTAATTCTTAATGATTAGAGCAATGCTTAATTTCTTTTTATAAAAAGCTAATATAATTTTAAATTATAAATTTCTTGATTTTTCTAATAATTTTTAAAAATCAAATACCTCTGGCTTAAATAAGAAATTGAAGCGAGGGCTGGTATCATAAAAATAGCAGCAATAAATTTATTAATTCCAATTGATATTCCATAACTTATCCCAATCCAATTGGTAGTCCATAGAAAAATAGCAAGTAAAGTAAAAAGAGTTAATGACTTTAATTTATTAGAATTACAAATGAAAACAAAATTTTTATAAAGAATATAACCTAAAATATTACTTGAAATTTGACTTAGTAACGTAGAAACTCTGACCGGAAAAAAAAATAAAAGTAATTGCAAAATAAGGTTACATAATAGAACATTAAATATACCAATTAATAAAAATCTTCTTTTTTGACTTGCAAAAATTTTAATCATAAATTGATAAACACAAGATATTTTCTTAATATTTAAGATTCTAATAATTACTTTAAATTAATTTCTTATTTGGAATTATAAATTAAATTTTAAGAAATTTCTTTGAATATATTTCTCTACTTTAAAATATATTTTTTAGATTTCTAAATTTTAATAAAAATTAAAAGTTACACTTGCTTTTTGCATTTATTGATTTTATCCTTTTTAATAAGAAATATTTATAGATAGTTTGGAATAGATTTTTGATATGTCCTCGAATATTATCTTACCAATAATTTTGTGTGGGGGTACTGGAAGCAGGCTTTGGCCCCTATCTAGAAAAAGCTTTCCTAAGCAATTTTTAAATTTTAATTTTACGGACAATAAGTCACTTCTTCAAAGAACACAATGCAGAACAAAATTAATTAAAGATATTAAGGATCCAATTCTTATCTGTAACGAGGAGCATAGGTTTATTGTCGCAGAACAAATGAGGAAAATTAAAGTAACACCTTTGTCTATAATTCTTGAACCTTTTGGAAGAAATACCGCTCCTGCTATTGCTATAGCAGCTTTAAAATCTCTTGAATTTTATGAGGATCCAAATTTACTAATTTTATCTTCTGATCATCAAATTAAGGATGAAAAAAGGTTTTCACAGGCTGTATTTAGTGGATTAAATTATTCTTCAAAAGGTAAATTAGTAAATTTTGGAATTTTCCCAAATTCACCAGAAACAGGATTTGGATATATTCAGTCAAAAGAAAAATTAAATAAAAATAATTTTCAATGTTCAAAAATTGATCGTTTCATAGAAAAGCCAGATTTTAAAACAGCAAATAAATTTGTTCAAGATGCACGATTTACTTGGAATAGTGGAATATTTTTATTTAAAGCAAGTACTATTTTAAAAGAGTTAGAGAAGCATCTGCCTGAGGTAATTGAATTTGGCAAGAGATCTCTTGATAAAAAATTATTTGATCTTGATTTTCAAAGATTAGATAAAAATTATTTTAGAAAATGTCCTGATATTTCCATAGATTGCGCTGTTATGGAAAAAACTCATAATGCATATGTTTTACCACTAAATGCTGGTTGGAATGATGTTGGAAGTTGGAACTCTATTTGGAATATTTCAAAAAAAGACTCCGAAGGGAACGTAATTGAAGGGAATGTACACTTAGAAAAAACCAAAAATTGTTATTTAAATGCAGAAAATAGATTAATTGCTGCAGTGGGTCTTGATAATTTAATCGTAGTGGAGACAAGTGATGCGATATTGGTTATGAATAAAGATCAATCTCAAAATTTAAAAAATATCGTAGCTAATTTAAAAACTAAGAATATACCTCAAGTCTTTGAGCATAAAAAAGGTTTTAGGCCCTGGGGAGATTATGAGTCAATAATTAAAGAAAAGAAATGGCAAGTGAAATTAATAAACGTTAAGCCTGGTGAATCACTTTCTCTACAAAAACATAAATATAGATCTGAACATTGGATTGTTGTTAGTGGAATTGCAAAAGTTACCATAGACGAGAGTGAAAAAATATTAAAAGAAAATCAAAATGCATACATTCCTTTGGGAGCAAAGCATAGATTGTCTAATCCAGGAGAAACTAATCTTAAGATCATAGAAGTTCAAAGTGGTTCCTATTTAGGTGAGGATGATATTGAACGTTTCGAAGATAATTATGGACGTATTAGTTAGAAATAACTTACAAAATTTTTAAATTTGAAAATTATAAAATTAAAAATCTTCATATACAAAATCTATAAATATAAAAAAATTTTTAATTGATTATTTCCTTATCAGTCCATTATTGTAATCACGTATAAAATCTCCAATAGTATTTTCTAGTCCTACATCAAGATTAATATTAGCTTTCCATCCCAATTTGTTAATTCTTGATATATCTAACAATTTTCTTGGAGTTCCATTATCTTCTTTAATTTTTTCCCATTTTATTATTCCTTCGTAACCAATTTTTTGAGCTATTATTTCCGCTAAACCTTTTATTGTTATATCTTTACCAGTGCCAACATTAATATAACTAAGTGCTTTTCCAGTGATTGAATTTTTGGGTGAATCATCATCATCTGGATTCCAATTTTCTAATGCAAATAGTGCCGCGGAGCCAAGATCATGTGAATGCAAGAATTCTCTTTTTGGTTCGCCAGTCCCCCAACAAAAAACGCTTTTTTCATTTTTTTTCTTGGCTTCATAAAATTTTCTTATTAGCGCTGGAACTACATGACTATCTTGGAGGTGGTAATTATCTCCTTCTCCATAGAGATTTGTTGGCATTAAAGAAATAGCATCAAAGGAATATTGATTTCTTAAAGCTTCACATAGTTTTATCCCCGCAATTTTAGCTATTGCATAATATTCATTTGTACATTCTAATTGAGATGATAATAAACTTTCTTCTCTAATAGGCTGTTCTGAATATTTTGGATAAATGCAACTACTACCTAAAAATAATAACCTTTTGACGCCTTTTTTCCATGCATTTTCTATTATATTATTTTGTATTTTTAAATTATCTAAAATGAATTCAGTAGGATAATATCTATTCGCATATATCCCTCCAACTTTTGCTGCGGCAATAATAACTACGCTAGGAGAATGAAATTCAAAATATTCTTTTGAATTTTTAAAATTAGAAAAATCTATTTCGTCTCTTGAGGGAGTTAACAGTGATCCATTTTTTTTAGAATCTCCATAACCCGATTCCTTTAAAGATTTATGAATTGCCCTACCGGCCATACCATTGGCTCCAGCTATTAATATTTTCTCAGAGAGTGAAATTAATTTCATTAATTTTTAGCTATATAAATATTATGAAAAATTTTTAAAATTATATCAAGTTGAAAATTTTATAATTTGAACTAAATAATTTTTAATTAAGAATTTATTCTTAACTTAATGGGCATAATTTTTATACCAACTCACAAATTTCTTAACTCCAACTTTAATACTTGTTTTTGGCTTGAACCCTATCCATTCTTCTAATCTTTTACAGTCAGAAAAAGTATCAGGAACATCACCATCCTGTAAGGGTAAAAATTCTTTTATTGCTTTTTTATTCAAGCAATTTTCAATTTCCTCTATATATTCTATTAAATTGACTGGATTAGAATTACCAATATTGAAAATTCTATGCGGACAAAAACTTGTTGAGGGATCAGGTCTATTAAAATTAAATTCCTTGTTTATGGATGCTGGTTTGTTAATTAGTTTTATAATACTTTTTACTATGTCATCAATATAAGTAAAATCTCGCATCATTTTCCCATAGTTAAAAATTTGAATTGGTTCAGATTTAAGGATAGATTCAGTAAATTTATACATTGCCATATCAGGTCTACCCCAAGGACCATAAACTGTAAAAAATCTTAGTCCAGTAGAAGGTATTTTATATAAATAACTATAAGTATGAGCCATTAATTCATTTGTTCTTTTAGTTGCTGCATAGATACTAATTGGATGATCTACACCATGTGATTCTGAAAAAGGAATAACTTTATTACCTCCATAGACAGAACTGCTTGATGCATAAATAAGATTTTTTATTTTTATGGATTTACAATTTTCAAGAATATTCAAAAAACCTTGAATATTTGAATCAATATATGATTGGGGATTGGTCAATGAATATCTAACACCTGCTTGGGCTGCTAGATTTATTACACATGTAATTTGCTCACTTTGAAATATTTCTTTTAAAAATCTTTTATCTTCTAAATGACACTCGTAGAAGATTAATTTAGATTTGTACTCCTTTTGAGATTTTTGTAGCTCCTTTAATCTGTCTTTTTTAAGTTTTGGATTATAGTAATCATTTAAGTTGTCTATTCCAATTACATTTTTATCCTCTTCAAGAAGTTTTTTAGATAAGTGATATCCAATAAAACCACAACATCCAGTAACTAATATAGACATCTTTTAAATTGCGCCATCTCCTATTCTCCAGAAATTCAAACCAGAATCATTGACATTTTTAGAGTTTAAAATAGATCTTAAGTCAAATACCCATCCAGGTGAACGCATCTCCTTTGAAATTTTTTGCCAATCTAGATCTCCATACTCTTCCCATTCAGTCAAAATCACCACAGCATCTACTCCATTGAAGATTTCTTCTAGATAATCAATCTTTTCCCAATTAGCTTCTTTTGTTATTTCAGGAGAGTTTTTTTCTTTAGATGATTTTTCTTGGTTAAGATCTTTTAATATTTGATCTTCTTTAACTTTTGGATCATGAATTGAAAGGGTTGCCCCTTCATCTAATAAATCTTTGCATATTTGTATTGCTGCAGATTCTCTTGTGTCGTTTGTATTGGCTTTAAAAGCAAAACCTAGAATAGCAATCTTCTTATCTGATAAAGTACCAAATAATTTTTTTGTTATTAATCTCGAAATTCGATGTTGATGCCAATTATTTATCTTAACCACTTCATTCCAAAAATTAGCAACTTCTGGTAAACCAAAATATTCTGCGAGATATACTAGATTTAAAATATCTTTTTTAAAGCAACTCCCCCCAAAACCAGGACTTGAATCTAAAAATTTTGATCCAATTCTACTATCTGAACCTATAGCCCTTGATACTTCTCTGATATCTGCACCAGTTGCTTCACATATTGCACTAATAGAATTAATAGAGCTTATCCTTTGAGCTAAAAATGCATTTGCTGTAAGTTTAGCTAATTCGCTACTCCATATATTAGTGATAATTATTTTTTCATCAGGCACCCATTCTTTATAAATACTGCAAAGAGAATCAATAGCCTCTTGATTATCTCCACCAATAAGTACTCTATCTGGGAAATTTAGATCATTTATTGCTGATCCTTCAGAAAGGAATTCTGGATTTGATAAGACATTAAATGTAGCTAAATTTGAGGAATTTATTTGTTTCGTTTCAAGAATTGATTTAATAACTTCCGCAGTTCTTACTGGCAGGGTACTTTTCTCTACGACTATTGTATGTCCTTCTGAAAACTCCGCTACTTGTCTTGCGCAAGCTTCAACCCATTTTAAATCGCTTGCTTTGCCTTTCCCAATACCCTTTTGTTTAGTTGGAGTGTTAACTGAAATAAATACCATTTCGGCATTTTTAATCTTCTCTTTAATGGAATTTGAAAAGTGTAAATTTTTTCCTCTACATTTTTTTATGATATCTGATAATCCTGGCTCATAAATAGGCAATTTGCTTAAATCATTACTATTCCAGTTTTTAATTCTTTCCAAATTAAGATCTACTACTTCAACTTGAATATTTGGGCATTTATTTGCAATTACAGCCATTGTAGGCCCCCCTACATAACCTGCGCCAATACAGCAAATATTTCTAATCTCTTTTTTCTTTTTCATCAATAAATTAAGGATTTAATAAATAATCAATTTATCTTTTTATCTATTATGTCATAGTTAGACTAAGAACTTTTCAATTGTATCTGGGATTATATTTGGTATTGATAAATCTATATCTCCGGAGAGTTGACCTTTTAGTAAATTATATTTTTTGTTTATTTCTGCTTCATTTGTTAGACAATTTTTTGCTAATTTGATAAAGTCTGACTTATTTCTAGAAATAGTGAAAAAGAATTCTTTTGTATAGACATCTTCTGTCATTTTTTTAATTGGGTAATTATCATTAATAAAAATTACTTTTTTCCCAAATGCTAATGATTCTTCTGCTAGGGATGTTTGAACTGACACTATCAGATCTGAATCTTTGCACAGTCTATAGCTTATAGCTTCATTGTCGTAATCATCACATAGATAAAAATTTTTGATGCTTTTGCATCGTTTTATAATAAATTGAGCATCATTTTTTTTTAACATTTTCATTCTTAAAATCAAAGACGCTTTTGGAAAGTTCTTTGAAGATATCTCTATATAATTGATTAATTGATTTAATGATTTGTAGTTCAGAAAGGGATAAGAATTAGTATGATCCAAGAAAAAACCCAAAAATAAAATTTTTGTATCTTTCAACAATGGGTTGTCATTATGGATGGACTTAAATCTGATTTTTTCAGCTTCTATTAGAGTTTTTTTGGAAAAATATGAAACTCTCCACATACCTAAATTATAAAAATTATTATGATTTATTGATTTATTTTTGAGTCCATATTTTTGAGCAATACTCCCTGCATACAAATACGTATCTGCAAAAACTGGATAGATATAAGCATTTGAATTGGCAGATCTTTCTTGAATAGCAATCGTTTTGATATCGCACGAATCAAGAGCAAGAGATAAAGATTTTGAAAAAAGGATATCATAATCATAAATAATATTTTTAATCTTGAAATTATCAAGGAATTCGATCCATGATAAATACTTTAAGTAAAAAATGAATATAAAAATAAGTCCGTATAATTCTCTAGAATTTTTCAAATAAATTATATTTGTTGATATTTTTTTAATAGCTTTGCATATTAAATTGAATGTAATTTTACTTTTTAAATTTATTATTGGTTTATTATTATTTCTTAATATTTCATTGGAGGCTCCCAAAGAAAGTAAGAGGACATTATTGATATTTAATTTGCTTTCATTCTTAGATGAAAAATAATGATCTTTATAATATAAATTTTCTCCATAATTAAATGACTCATGAATTAAAATCGCAGTATTAGCTTCTATGAATTTATTTTTATCTTTATATTTTTTATTTATTTTAAGTCTCAAAAATAGTGTCTTTATTTTATTTGCAAAAATAAAAATTAGTTTTCTTATAAAGGACAGAATTAAACAAATATCATCAGTTGGTAGGTATATATGAATTATCTTTTTTTTTATATTAACTCCATTTTCTTTGCACATAAATGAATGTAAATTCGTATGAACAATGATAAGTTTATTATCTTTATTGAAGTTTAAAATGTCGAAGATGTATATCCTTCCAATATCATTAAAAATAAATTTTGATATTAAAGTATATTGTAATTTTATTTTTATATCATTAATATTATAAAATTTATCTGAAATTTTATTTAATATCCTTTCTGGGAGAAATTTTTCTACTTGTTCTTGAATAACATCATTTTCTCCAAAATCTATAAGTTTTAATAATCTTTTAGCTCTTATATTGTTTTTATTAAATGTTATTTGATTTAGGTTCCTCTTATTATGATAATTAATTTTTCTATTTGTTTTATTATTTAAATAATTTACTTTTATACCTAAAAAACTTATTGGCTTTAGTATAAACAATGCCAATTTATTTAAATTTAAAATATAAATATTCATTTTTTAAATATTATCTTTTGTCCACATCTTTTTATCAGACCAACGCCATACTCTTGGGTCTCTAAAGTGATCTGCAATTCGGTCAAATTCATCTTCAGTCATATCAACATATTTGAGCCATCTTTGGAGATCATCTGGTTTTACATGATCCATTTCTTTTATAAGTTCTATTCCCTTTTCTCTAGATAATATTCCTGATCTAATATCTTTACTTGCATGATCAGTACAACGACCGTATCCGAATTTTATATATTTTAAATAATCATGAATCCCATTTTCATGAATATCATCAAGATTAGAACCTTTTCTATAAGTTCTTTGAAATGACTTTTTAGATACTTTAAAATTATATTTTTCGATGACAAGTTTTAAATGATTATTAGATTCCCAAGGTATGTAATTACCTAGATAAATTTGTCTTAAATTTAGTTCAAGTATTTCTTTATCGGATGGATATTTCCAGGGATTTAAGTCTTTAGATGTAAGACCTTCTATACCACTAAAAAAATTCCAATCAAATCCTCTTCCATGATGCTCTATTCTTTCTCTGTAATTCATTTCTGGAAAGTCTTCATTTGAGAATTGTCCACACAAATCTGCATAACCATGTTCTCCCCAAAAAATAATAGGAATTTTGAATCTTATAGCTATTCTTGGAGCTGAAGTATAAAGTCCAACATGGTTATGCCAATTCATATCACCCATTACTATGAATGCAATTTTATTCAATTTCTTTAAAACCCTTTCCGAAGGATTAATTATTATGTGATCACAATTAAAAACTTTTCTCATATTCATAAGATTTTCCCAACCTTCATCACTGAAATTATTTCCGTTGTATGTAACTAAAAGAGGATTTAGACCTAGAATTTCTTTTACGTAGTGTGTTTGATAGTAAGAATCTTTACCCCCACTAACTGATACTATGCAGTCATATTCATCATTTTTATTTTTATATTTTTTAATTATGTTTATTAATTTTTGTTTTTTACTATAGTATTCTTTTTCTGTAATAGAGTATTTTTTTTCAGCCATTAAACATCCCATGCATATCCCCTCATCGTTAAATTGCATTGGGCTAGCACTTAGACTTGGATAAAGACATTTTTTGCAGTAAATAATTTTTTTTTGTACTCCCTTATATTTATCTTTCTCAAAATAAAAGCCCTTCTCACTTTTTTTTAAAAGTTCCTTTTTTCTATCATCTTTATATATTGGTTCTCTTTGGATAAATTCAGATAATAGATCTGATTTTCTTAAAATTGGATAAGTAGTATTGATTTCTCTTTTGATATTAGGATAGGAAAGCTCTGTAAAGTAAAATATGTTTGATGCAGCAGCAGCATCAATATTTTTTCTTTTTAATGCCTCTATAAAATGCGATGTCTTGACTGCTCCACTATTTATTATCACTTCAACGGGAATATCAGCAGGTATATTTTTAAATATATGTTCAGAATAGCCAAGACCAGAACCGTCATTATCGATAGAACTAATTAAAATTTCACCAACACCCAAATCTAAAGACTTTTTAATTGCCTCATTTAGATCTAGATTTGTATTAATTTCTCCATTATTTGTAAAGACTTTAAAAGTTCCTTTTGTTATTTCTTTAATATCTATTGATGCAACTATTGCTTGAGATCCATACTCATTTACAGCCCATTTTACTGTTTTCTCATCATTAAAAATTAATGTATTTAAAACACATTTATCTGCACCAAAATTAAATAATTCACTTATTTGCTTTTTTGTTCTTATTTTCCCTCCAACACTTAAAGGAGCGAAACAAAATTTAGATATTATTGAAACAAGTGAGTTTTGGCTTGAGATGCCAATATTATGCCACTTGTCATCCCTTCTTGAATCTAATTCATTATTATCTCCAATATTAAGTAAGATTATTTCATCTACGCTCCAATCAGATAACCTTTTTATAGTAGGAATAGGATCTCCAATGGCTTGGTGATATTTGAATAGTTGGCTTCTAACTAGTAGTCCTTCTTTGACAAGTATTATTGGTATAAGTCTCTTAAATTTCATTTAAACAATTACATATGAAACTTGAAGTAGTCTCGTATTAATTCTAAACCATGCTTTTGAGATTTTTCTGGATGAAATTGAACTCCGAGTAATTTATTTTTATAAATGGCTACATTAATGTCTAGGCTATCTCCATGTTTAATAGTTGCTATTTCCTCTTGTTTCTTAGATAATTTCACAAAATAAGAATGCACATAATAAAAAACATTATTAAGGTGTTTCTGCCAAGATTCCTCATTTTTACGAAGTGTAGTATCTCTCCAACCAATATTTGGAATCTTGACTTTTTTTAACTTTGGAAGAATTTGGACTTTGCCATCAAATAAATGCAATCCTTTTGTTTCTTTACCTCCTTCATATCCATATTCCGCTAAAAGTTGCATTCCAAGACAAATGCCCATTCCTGGAATACCCTTCTCGACTAATTTATAAACAAGGCTATGGAGATTTTTGTTTTTAATTTTCTCCATTCCACTGGGGAATGATCCTACTCCTGGCAAGATAAAACCGTCACAATTTATCTTATCTCCTTTGTTAAATGAATCTTTTATATCAAAATCAAATTCAAGAAACTCAAGAGCACTTACCAAAGAACCAATATTACCAAGTCCACTATTTATTACCATGATTTTACCTTTATTTCTAAAAATCATATCTGTTGATAAATATGATAAAAATTATACTCTAAGACATTTTTGAAAAATAAATTCTTGCAGATAAAACATTAATTATTATAAAGTTAGATATAGTTTTAATAATAGCTTTTAATTAATATTTTAATTATAAGTTAACTTGTTAAAAGTAATTAATTAGATAAAGATATGCTTTCATTTAAAATAATTAGATCTTATTTAAATAAATAAAAGATTATTTTGGAACTGATAAAAGTTAATCCTCTTAAGATTAATCACGTACGAAATTTATTTGTAATTCTTGCAAGAAAAAAGTTTAATATTAGTCATATTTGTCTGCCAAAATATAAAGAACATAAAAAATTTGTTGAAAATCATCCATATAGATTTTGGTACTTAATTCAGAATGAGCAAAAATATGTAGGAACTATATATCTTACTTTTGAAAATGTAATTGGTATTAATATTATAATATCCTCTAGAGAATTATATATTGAAGCAATAAAGGCTCTAATAAATTCTCATGAACCTTTAGAGGAGATAAAGTCTTTAAGAAATAAGTGTTTTGTAATCAATGTTAATCCAAATAATAAAACACTAATTGAGGCAATTCAAATTCTTGGTTTAACTCACATTCAGAATACATATATTGTAAAAATTTAATTTAAATATTTATTAAAATTGATATGGATTAGGTTTAATTATTTACTGATAGACTTAAACCTATATAAACAGTAAAGATTTAATCATGTTTACCATTAACGGTAGAAATATCGGTATTGAGGCACCTCCCTATATTATTGCTGAATTATCTGCTAATCATAATGGCTCTATAGAAAATGCAAAGAAATTAATAAAGAAAGCGAATGAATGCGGCGCAAGTGCTATCAAATTGCAAACTTATACTGCAGAGTCAATGACAATAGATTGTGATAAAAAAGATTTTAAAATAACTGATGGTTTATGGAAAGGTTATAATCTTTTCCAACTTTATAAAGAAGCGGCAACCCCATATTCATGGCATGAAGAATTGTTTAGATTTGCACGCGAAATAGGAATAACAATTTTTTCAACACCATTTGATGAGGATGCCGTAGATTTTCTGAACGAATTAAATGTTCCTGCTTTTAAGATTGCATCATTTGAGCTTTTGGATTTGCCATTGATTAAATATGTTGCTTCAAAAGGAAAACCATTATTAATATCTACGGGGATGGGTAATCTTAAAGAAATATCTGATGCAGTAAAAACAGCTAAAGACGAAGGCTGCCAAGATATTCTACTTTTTCATTGCATTAGTAGCTATCCAACGGCAACTAGAGATGCAAATATAAAAATGGTAAGTTACCTAAGAAAAGAATTTGACGTAGAGGTTGGCTTGTCTGACCATACGCTTAATAATAATGCTGCTATTGCTTCTCTTGCATTAGGTGCGACAGCTTTTGAAAAGCACTTTATATTATCTAGATCAAATAAAGGGCCTGATAGTGATTTTTCTATTGAGCCAAATGAATTAAAAGACTTAGTTGATAGTACAACAGAATGTTGGGAAGCTCTCAGCGAAAACACTTTGGAAAGGTCGGATTCAGAAAAAAAGAATTTAGTTTTTAGAAGATCCTTATATTTTGTCAAAGATATTAAAGCTGGAGAAAAAATTAATAATGAAAACATAAGAAAGATAAGACCTGGACATGGATTGTCCCCAAAATATTATGAAGAAGTTATGAATAAGGAGGTTATTAGAGATATTAGTAAGGGTGAACCTGTAAGCTGGGAATTAATAAAAAAAGATAATTAAAATTCAAAAGTTCTTAAATGGTTTTAATTGTCGGATATCTTTATATTTGCTTTAAGCTCATTATTGTTTAGGGAAGCCTTTGATAGGATTATCCTTTTATTACCAAATTTTATAAAAGCTTTTTGATAATCATCAGCATCTACCATTCTTATGCGATCATAAATTTCCTCATTTGTCATTGATGGCTTAATTTCATTATCTGAATAGTCTAGCCTTTTAAAATGTTTAACTGTCCCCTTTTGATTTATTGGTATCGGTTCTTCATGACAAATATTTATAATCATTTCTTCAATCTTTTGAGCCATTCTCTTAAAAATATCTTTTAAATCTCCATCTAAGCATATTTCTCTTTTAGTATAAATTGGCCCTGAATCAATGTCCTCATTCATTTTTAACGCACATATTGGCGATTTTTTGTATTTTCTTATTATAAGATTTTGTATTGGCGAACCTCCTCTGCCATAGGGTAATGGAGCTGTATGAAATGCTACACATTCGTATTTTTGGTATATGCTTTTATCAACTTTCCAGCTCCAATGAGGAAAAAAAATATATTTTGGATTTATATCTTTCAAAAAATTTAAATTTAAATCTTCTTTAATAGAGATATAAGTAATGGGCAATCTTAAAAATTCATCCGATTTTTTATGTTTTTTAAACCAATTTTTTGAACATGCGATAACTAAATTTTTCATCTTTCAATCTTTCTAATAACTTCAAAAGCTTCAGCATAATTCAACCCTGATTGATTACCTCTGAATTTTGCTAAATTTTTTATACCTTCGTATGATCTTGAATTTGGAGGGGGTAAGATTTCTTCCTCATAATTTTTAAGAGCATTAAGCTTTTGTGAAATATAAGAAGAAATATCTATATATAAGTTTGGATTAAAAATATTAGTTATTGATTTATGGCCATAGTCTGTTGATGAAGGAATTTCAAAAGTTCTAATTTCTTTCCAGCATTCATTTTGGAAAGGTCTAAATGCAGTGAATGTTGCTTGATTTACAATTCTATGATCTATATTAAGGTCCGCCGAACTATGTGTATAAATTATATTTGGGTTAATCTTCTTCTTAGCTTCTTCGATAACTTTTACTATTTCAATTAGAGGTACAGAGTCCATAGCGTTATCAGGAAAATTTTCCCTTTTAAACCATTTAAATCCAAGTTTTTCCGAAACTTTATTGGAGGCTTCTAATCGAGTTTTGACATTTTCTTTGTCATAAGTTTGTCTAGAACTTACTCCATCAGTCATAGAGAATGCATATACTTCATCTCCATTATTTATATGCCTACATATGGTTCCGCCCATGCCAATAGTTTCATCATCTGTATGAGCTACCAAAAGTAAAATTTTATTAGGGAAATTTTGATACATTTATTATCTACATCTTTTAATTATTATAGAATAAAAAAATATATAAATATTTTTTGATTATGTAAATTTTTAATGGATAATAATATTTTTGAAATTGATTATTTAAATTTTCTAGAAGATAAATTAGGTAAGTTAGGATTTAGAGTTCCCTCTAAATATCCTTATCCTTATGCAACTTATGACATTATTTATTGGAAAGATAATAAATTTTTAATTCCTCTTTATCAAAATAATCTGATAATTTCTTTAGACAGTAATAGTAATAAACTTTCTCTATTACCAATAAAAGTCAATTTTTGTCACAGCCTATTCATTGATAAAGATATGTTGATTTTAAGTTGTTATAGAAAAAATACTCTAGAAGTATTTGAATTAATAAATATGAACTTAATAAATTCCATTAAATTAGAAAATGAATTTCCCATTTCTGCATTTATTTTTAATGAAAATTTATTTTATATTGATTACATTAATTCTAAATTTATTCAAAGAAGCTATCAAAAACCTTCAGAAAAAAAAGATATTTCAGATTTAATAGATTTTCAGAAAAACCCTCATTCAGTAAAACTAAATAATAAATTAGTTTGCGTTACTTTAAGGGATCCTTCACAAATTTTTGTTTTTGAAAATTTAAATCTTATTCATAAAAAAAAATTTCCAGATGAATTTGATATCATTTCCGCTTATCCATTAAATAAGAGATACCTAATATTAGTTTTCTTAAATCAAGGGTTATATTTATATAATACCAAAGATGAAAATAGTAATTTAATTACGAATAAGATTTTTCGTCCAACTGCTTGCATTCCTTTTGATAGGGATCTTTTTGTAACAAGTGAGGAAGGAAGTTCTATTTATAAAGTTTTATCTTGGGAGTATTTATTAAATTAATAATAAACAAATTTTAAAAAATTTCATTTTTCTTCAAAGTATAAATTTATTAAAAATTCTTTCTGCTTGAATCCAATCTTCCTCGTTATCGATATCTTGAACTTTATATCTTGGAATATATATTGGAACAGTATTCTGATCTAAAATTCCTTCTTCCTTTAACCAAGCTGCTCTTTTCCCCCAATAAAATTGACCTGCATCATGAAAAGATTTTTCTAAGTCTTGTGATCTTTTATTCATGTTTTCAGGGAAAAACATTTTTAATCTTTCATTTTTGGTTAATTTAAATGCTCTTTGTATAGGGTAAGAAAAACTTGTCACAGAAATTGAATAAGATGCATTATTTTCTATTAACTTTTTAAATCCCTCTTCTAGATAGTTAACTTCAATAAAGGGTGCAGTGGGATATAAACAACATATGAAATCTACTTTTTCATTATTTTCTTCTAACCAATTAATCGCATTTTTAATTACAGCTAAAGTTCCCGTGTAATCATCAGAAAGTGATTCTGATCTCTTAAAAGGCACTTCTGCACCATATCTTTTGCTTATTTCAGCAATTTCATCATCATCAGTTGATACAATTACTCTACTGAAACATTTGCAGTTTAATGCAGCATCAATAGACCAACTAATGATTGGTTTTCCACAAAAATTTTTAATATTTTTTCGAGGGATTCTCTTGCTACCGCCCCTTGCAGGGATAATACATATATTCATCTGTTTAGAATTCTATTTACATTCTATAATTGACTTAACTTTACCAAGTTATTTAAAAAAATACTTTTATCAATGTTTTTAAATTAATGATTTTCAGTAATTCTTTGAAAATTAATTGCAAAAATTATATTCTTATGAAGAATAATTTAATCTTATAATTTTAAAATACTAACTTTATATGATTATTAATATAGTTCAAATCTGAGTTTTTATGAAAGAAGATTTATTGATATCTGAAGCAAATCTAATTGATTCAAAATTTGTATGGGAACTGCGTAATGAATGTTCAATTAGAGAAATGATGAAAGATACTTCATTTATTGATTGGAAAAGACACGAAGAATGGTTCCTAAATATTTTGTTTAATGATAATTCACATTTGTATATTGGATTTTTTAAAAACCAACCTGTAGCAATGATTAGATTTGATTTAAGTGAAAATTTTAAAAAAGCTTTTGAAATAAGTATTGCAGTGAAAACAAAATTTCAAGGAATTGGTATAGCAAAAAAACTTCTGCAAGAATCCATAAAAATTTTAAATTGTAAAGTAAATAAAGGTTACCAGATAATATCTATAGTAAAAAAAATAAATCAGAAAAGTATAAAATTCTTTGAGAAGTATGGTTTTATTCTTATCGATCAATCAAAAGAATTCTTTTATTATTCATTAAAGATTTAGATAAATACTAGTAATCTTTCTTTTAGTATATTAGATTTAAATTCTCTTACTTTCTATTGATAATTGAGTTTCCAAAAATTGAGTTTGTTATATGGACAATAATGAAGTTTTTCTTAATGCTAGTGAGCACTTATTTAATTTGAGTTTTGCTGAAACTTTAATGCTTCGTAATTATTCTAAAATTAATAATTTAAGATTTTGTACTATGGCTGGAGGTTCAGAATCTATAAGAGATATACAAGAGGCAAAAAATTTACAAGCAGATGGATTGGAATTCAATATGGTGGAATCTTTGTTTGCCCTAGATAAAATTTTTAATTCAATAATAAAAATATTTTCTAATAGAAATGCAATTGAAAACTTAAAAATATTTATCAATGTTGCCTCGCCAGATGGAATCAAATTGATAACCAATATAAAAGATTTAATTTTGCCTGCAAATTTTAAACGCTCAAATATTATTTTTAATTTTGATAGAAGATCATTGATTAAGACTTTTTATGATATCAAGAATGACAATTTCCAATCAATAGAGTATGAAAAACATATAAACCCATGCGTTTATGAGAGTATAGAAATATTAAAAGCAAATGGATTTGAATCCTCATTAAGCGGAGGAATAAATAGAGCTAGTTTAGAAAATATTTTGAATTCAAGTACTAGTATTAATTATTTGAAAACTGGTTTTTTCACAATAAAGTTAAAAAAACACAATTTAATTGATTTGTTCCAAGATATTTACTTTTATCAAAAAAGTGAGGCAAAATTATTGAAATTAATGAGTGATTCTTTAAATTTTAGATTTAATTATATTAATCAAAGACATATACATTTAATGAATTATTTGGCCAAGGTAAATAATCAATGAAAAATGATTCCTTTTTGTTATTCGAAAATTTGGAAATACAGATGAAAAGATTGTCATCTTTAACATCTTTTCTAGCAGTTAAGGCAGAGTTTGAAGCTGAAGGAACAAGGATAGATGAACTCGCTATCTTATCAGAATTATGTTGTAAGAATTCAATACCTTTAACTTTAAAAATAGGAGGACCTTCTGCGCAAAGAGATATATATGAAGCATTTCAATTGGGAGCAACAAATATCTTGGTTCCTATGGTTGAGTCAAAATATAGCTTATTAAATTGTTTTGAAATGGTACAAAAATTCTTACCTTTATTTAAGGACTTAACTAATACTCCTAAATTATTTATTAATATAGAAAGTCAATTGGCTGTAAAAAATATTGACTCTATATTAAAACTTATTGAGGATGAGAATCTTCCAGTTGAATCTCTTGTTATAGGAAGGTCAGATCTTTCTAAGTCGCTAAAAATTGTCGATGTTGAAAATAAAAAGATATTGGAAATTTGTATTGGATTATTAAAAAAGAAAAGAAATTTAAATGTCACTTTAGGAGGAAATCTTATGAACAAAAGTTTTCCCTTTATCAGTGCTTTATCAAAAAAAGGGCTCTACGCGTTTGAATCAAGAAAATGTACATTTAAAACATCTGAATCACTTAAGAAACACAATTTTAATTCTCTGATTAGTACTGCATTAGAGTTTGAGTTGTCTTGGTTAAATTGCAAAAAAAATCTATATGGTGAAAGATCTAAAGAAGAGGATCTAAGAATTAAAACTATTGAATCAAGATTAAAAAGTTAAATTCTTTAGATGGTAAATTTAAAATTTAAAAAAAATAAATTTGAAATTCGAGATATAAAAGGTATTATTTTCGATAAAGATGGAACTTTGACAAATAGCAATACTTTTTGGGCAGAAATAATTAAAAGAAGATCTATGGAAATTATAAAATCTACTAAATTAAACTATGATCATTTCCCATATTTATGCAAAACTATGGGACTTGATTTGGAAAGTAATTTATTACTGCCTGAAGGACCAATAGCGTTAAAAAGTAGAAAGGAAGTTATGGAGTGTTTAATTTTAAATTTAGACAAGCTTAGTATACATATTAATGAATTAATGATATCTGAAATTTTTGAAAGAGTACATTCTGAATTCTCCCCAGAATCTGAAAATTTTATTCTTCCAATTACAAGTGCTTGTGATTTTGTTAGAAATTGTAAATTAAATAATCTTAAATTAGCTTTAATTACCAGTGATACAGAGTTAAATGCCGAAATTGCTTTAAAAAAAATAGGTTTAATTGATTATTTTGATTTAATAATTGGTGGAGATTCTGGATTTGGTAATAAAATTAATGGAAAATCTGCAAATTTTGTTGCTAAATCTTTAAATCTTCTTCCCGAGAATATACTTTCCATTGGCGATGCTCCATCAGATTCTGAGATGTCAACTAAAGCTAATTTGAAATGTTCGATTCTTGTTGAAACTGGTCAAGTTCCTATAGATAATCTTAGGAATTTTAGTAAGTTCTCAGTTGAAAATCTTTCTGAAATCTATATAGAAGAAACTTGTTAACCTTAAAAAGGTCTAATATTAGATTTAATTAATATTTGTATTATTATTAAGAAAATGATTTTATTTAAATTTTATTTTAAAAACTTTTAAATTAATGAAAGAATTAAAAAATGGGGTTGCTATCTGGCAGATTTTAAACTCTATTGTTATTACAGATATAATTTCAGCATCAGGATTTGACTATACATTACTAGATTTAGAACATGGATTTTTTTCTGTAGAGTCAATACAGAATAGTGTTTTAGCATCCAAATACTCAAAATTAAAAACAATAGTGAGAATTCCCTCTTTATCCTATGAGGAAATTGTCAGAATTATTGATACTGGCATTGATGGTATACTTTTCCCACATATTGAAAATATAAAAGATTTAGAAATTATTATAAAAAAAACTTTTCTACATCCTATTGGAGAAAAAAGCTTCTCTCCTTTTGTTCCAAAATATGATTATGGACTTAAAAAGGAATATGAGAATTCGACCCCTTTTCTGGGTATTTTAGTTGAATCATCTAACGGTATTAGAAATTTATCTAATTTACTATCTAATAAGTTAATAGACTTTGTCTATTTCGGAGCATATGATCTTTCTATAGAATATCAAATCCCAGGACAGATATTTGAAGAGAGAATCCTTGATGATTTGAGGGATATTAAAAAAAATGCCTTAAATTATTCTAAAAAAGTTATGGCAATTTATAGGACAAAAGAGGAGCTAGAGATTTTAAACAATATAGGGGTTGATATACCTGTATCATCTGTAGATACAAGTCATTTTGTTAATAAACTAAAAGCTGAATGTGATTTATTTAAAACTATAAAGAAGATTAATTAGTAGTTATAATTTTTTTCACTATTTCCAAATCATCTTTAGTATCTACTGCTTTACCACCGTTTTTGAGCTCAACGCAATTGACTATAAAATCTAGTTCTAAAAACCTATTTATTTCAAGATCTTCTTGATGCTCAAAAAAAGCTTTTCTTCCAAAATTCTTAAATTCCTGTAAGTGGGATTTATTAAATGCATAAACGCAGACGTGTTTAAAACCAACTTTAAAATTACCGTTTTTATTTGAAGGAATTGATGCTCTGCTTGAGTACATTAACCTTTTAGATTCTGAAAATACCATTTTTGGAATTGATAAATTACTGTAATCAAGATCAGATTTAATTTTTGTTATTCCTGTATGAATTTCATTAGGCTTTTTGATGGCTTCATTAATAAATAAATTTAAATCTTCAGTTGGAAATATTGGCTCATCACCTTGGAGATTAATATATTGATTTGCCTTAATTATTTCAGATACTTCAGCAACTCTATCTGTACCTGTTAAGCAATTTTTAGATGTTTTTAAAACATTTGCCCCAAAATCTTTGCAATGATTTCCTATCAATTCTGAGTCAGTAGCGATAAAAATTTTTTCTTTATCTTTCAATGCTTTTAGAGCGCAGTTGTAAGTTCTTTGAATTATTGATAATCCTTCAATAGTTATTAATAATTTCTTGGGAAGTCTAGTTGATTCTAATCTTGCAGGAATAATTAAAATAAAATCATCTATCATGTTATTAATTTATTTTTTGCTTATTTTTGATGTTATAAATTTAAATCATATAATAAAATTTTTAATTTTTTTTATGTAATTTTTTATCTCTAAATCATTTTTAATAGAATGAGCTTTTGTAAATTCTTCAAAATCAATCCTTGCATAATTACCAAATGTAATGCCATTAAAATCTACATTACATTCTTTTGCAAGTTCGCAAGTTAGTGAATTAGTCCCACCGGATAATAGGATAGGAATATTTCTAAAAGCTTTTTCTTTTTTAATAAGTTGTTTATGAATTATATCAGCGGTGGAAATAGATTGTAAGGTTGCGTTATAGTCATTATTATTACTTTCTTCACTACCATCTACTTCAATAATTATATCCTTTGTGATATCGGATCTGAAATATTTTATTAGTTCAATTATATTAGCATTACTAAATTTATCTCTACTTATATTTAATGATATGGGTTTAAAATTAAAAATTTGCTTTACAAGCAATAATTGATCTTTGATTATATCAAGATCTGAAATATCAATATGTAATTCAAAAAAATCTGCGCCTTCCTTTTGGGATGATCTTAAAACCTTTTCAAATAAATTTAAATCAATTTTTATTAATTCTGATGAAAAACAACTTATTATAATAAAAGGCGAATTAACTAAAGGTTTATTAATCTTGTTCGCAAAATCAATTGCTTTTAATATTGATTCTTTCGCTTGAATAACTAAATCCAAATCAAGTTTTACATCTATAGCAGAAAATCCAGCAACTACATAGATGTATATGATCAAGGCAAATTTGTTTTTTTCAAAATTATCAAAAACGCAGTCTAATTTGTAAAAAGAATCATTCCTTAATTTATTTTTTAAAATATTAACTTTATCACTCTTTGCCATGAGTAAATTTAAATCTTTAACATTTCTAATTTAATATATGATGTTCATTTCAATTAGATTTCTAGCTTTTTGTACTGCTAACTGAAGTTCATTATTAGTTATTTCTGAAATATTGGACTGATATTTTGAAATTATTTTTCTGGCATGGGTCCCAATAGTTATACCACTAAAATTTACACCACATTTCCTAGCTAGTTTACCTGTATTTGAGTTTGTTCCTCCTGATATTAAAATTGGTAGATTTTTAAACTTGGGCTCTTTAAATTTTAATTTTTTATTTATCAAATCTGCAATTGATACTGCTTGTAAGGTCGTGTTGAAATCATCAATACCTCCGCTCATTGGTATTCCATCTGCTTGGATTATCAATCTTTCATCGGCAATATTTTGAGCTGCCTTAATCCTTTCTATCAAGGTATTATTTGACAAATGCTTCCTATCAAGGCACATAGAAATCATGCCGTTTGGTACTGAATTTGATACTATTTCCCATTCCTTTAAAGTTGATTGTTCATCTGGAACGCCAGCATGCAATTCAATACTTTCTGCTCCTGCTTCTACACATTTAGGTAGAATTGATAATAGTTGTTTAGAATTGTGCTTATATTTAATTGCATTAGCTGCAGGTGGACAAACTGCTTCACAGTTACCACATCCAATACAAAGTTCGGTAATTATTTTCAGATTTTCTGGAATAGCATCAGTTGGACAAGTAGGAATACATAAATTACAAGATACACATTGTTGAGTAATGAAAGCTTTTCGAACATGATGATCTCCTGGCATCCCCACACTTACAGTAATTATTGGTTCAAAAGGAATACTGATTTTTAATTCGCTTGCTTTTCTAAGAGCAGCATTTATCCCTTTTCTCGCAGCACTAACTATTTCAGGGCTAGCGGAAACATCGAAACCTGCACACCCTGCTAACGTATAAACATAACTAAGATATTCAACTTCTTTTATATCTTCATTACCAGCTCCGCAAACGAGTTTGAAATATAGTGAAGATCTTAGCAAATCTTGATATAACCCAAATCTTGAACCTTTTTTGTATTTCATTTCTTGTAAAAATTCATTATTCAATTAAATTGGAAACTAATAAAATTTTCAAAAAGGATAATTAACTTTTATCATAACCATCTGGGTTGGTCTTTTGCCAATTCCAACTACTAGCACACATATCCTTAAGATCAATCTTCGCTTTCCAATTTAAATATTTTTCTGCCATTGATACATCCGCAATTGATATTGCTGCATCTCCTAACCTTCTGCTGAGTATCTTAAATTTGATTTTTTTCTGCGAAACCTTTTCAAAGGTTTTCAATGCTTGCATTACACTGGTACCCTTACCTGTTCCAAGATTAAGTGTTAGAATTTGTGGTTTTGAATTTAATAAAAAATTCAGTGCTGCAAGATGACCTGAAGCTAAATCCATAACATGAATATAGTCTCTTATACATGTGCCGTCTGCCGTTGGCCAATCATCACCAAATATTTTTAAAGTATCTTTATTCCCGATCGCTACATTTGTGATCATAGGAAAAAGATTGCTTGGCGCAGTATTTGGAGATTCCCCAATTAGTCCAGTGTGATGGGCACCTACAGGGTTAAAATATCTTAATCTCGCTATTCTCCATCCAGAACGACTTGATTTTTGGATCTCTTGTATATTTGATTGACAATCTGCTATGTCAAAAAGTAATTTTTCTACAGCCGCTTTTGTATTCCCATATGGATTAACGGGGTTGATATTTGCATCTTCTGAAATAGGTATTTTGGGGGAATCTCCATATATGGTTGCGCTGCTACTAAAAACTAAGTTTTTGCATTTGTATTTATCCATAGTTTTTAATAGATTATGAGATCCAATTACATTTATGCCCCAATACTCCATTGGATTCATAACAGAATCTTTTACAGATTTAACTCCAGCAAAATGTATTACTGAATCTATAGGTTTGTTTTGTTCAAAATATTTTTTAAACAAATCTTCGATATTTGATAAAGACCTAATATCACCTTTAACTAGTTCAATTTTATTTTTTCTCTTAGAATTAGATTTTTTGGATATTTTGACAACTCTCTCAATTGCTAAGGGTGAACTATTAGAAAAATTATCAAAAATTATCAATTCATGATCCTCTTCTAGTAATGTAAGACAAATGTGGCTGCCAATATAACCACAGCCTCCTGTAACTAAGATACGTGACATTAATAATTTGAATTAAAAAATTTCTTCTTATTATTTAAATCATTTAATAATAACCATTTAAGGTAACTATAACTTTAAATTATTTTAATTATTAATTAGCTAAATTATTCTTAAAAAAAGGTTTAAATGTAATTTTTAGTTAGATTAATATAAATTAAAAGATTATTATTAATTTATGAATGCCAGATGCTCATCAAATATTTCATCTGATAATTTATCAAGTTTTGAGCTAATATTTGCTTTTTGGCAAAAAGTTTCAGAGAGAAGAAAATTTCAAATCAAAGCTTTAATTATATTGATGCTATTGAATGGCGTTTGTGAAATAATATCTATTGGTTCAGTGGTACCTTTTTTGTCGGTATTAGTTAATAGTAAAAATCTCTGGGAAAAATCTTATATTAAAGAATTATCTTTAAATTTTGGCATCCAAAACCATTTTGGACTTATTTTGCCTATGACTCTGATTTTTATATTTTCGGTTTTTATATCTGCTTTTATAAAATTATTAAATATTTGGTCTACAGGACGTTTATCTGCCTCTATTGGAAGTGACTTCAGTTGCAGCGCCTTTGAAAGGACTCTTTATCAGCCATATTCTGTACACATTTCAAGAAATAGTAGTGATCTTATAGCTTCTATAAGTATACAGATAAAGACATGTTTGGCGATTTTGGAATCTGTCTTAAACATGATTTCTGCTTTGGTAGTTTTACTTTCAATATTATTTGTTTTAATAATTATCGATTGGAAAGTAGCTTTTATAATTTTTTCGGTATTTGGCATTGTCTATATCTTTATAAGATTTATTGCAAGAAAGAGATTAGATATTAATGGTAAGAAAATTGATCAATTTACCAAAAATCAAGTTAAATATTTATCTGAGGGAATTGGAGCTATCAGAGAAGTGCTGTTATCAGGAAATCAAAAAAATTATATCAAAGTTTATAGAGAAAAAGATCTTAAGCTTTGGCAACTAGGTGCTCAGAATAACTTAATTTCTATTTCGCCTAGATATATACTTGAGGCTTTTGGTCTTCTAATTATTGCTTCTGTTTCGTATGGGTTAGTCCAATTAAATAACCAAAATACAGAAGTTCTTCCAATTTTAGGAGCAATAGCTTTAGGAGCTCAAAGATTATTACCAACTTCACAAATAATATATAGTTCTTGGGCAGTTCTTAGAGGAAATAAATCAGCTCTATACTCTGTACTTTCATTATTGAATCAACCTATTCCGAAAGAAATAAAATTTAAACAATTTAGTAAGTTAAAATTCAATAGCGAAATAATATTTAAAGATGTAAGTTTTAAGTATTCTCAAAATAACAAAAGAGTAATCAATAAAATTAGTTTTAAAATTAAAAAAGGCGAGAGAATTGGAATAATAGGTAAAACAGGTAGTGGAAAAAGTACTTTGGTTGACATATTAATAGGCTTGTTATACCCAACTGCAGGAAGTGTTTTTGTAGATAATACAAAGTTAGATTTTGAAAATAATTTTAAAGATATTATCAATTGGAGGATGAACATAGCCCATGTTCCTCAAAGTATTTATTTAAGTGATAGTTCGATAGCACAAAATATTGCTTTTGGAATACCGAAAGAAAATGTTGATTTTAATTTAGTAAGGGATGCTGCAAGAAAGGCTCAGATAGATTCTTTTATCGAACAAATGCCTAAAGGTTACCAAACATATGTTGGAGAAAGAGGGATAAAATTAAGTGGTGGGCAAAGACAAAGGATTGCTGTCGCTAGAGCATTGTACAGAGAAGCTAAATTATTAGTCTTTGATGAAGCTACAAGTGCTCTAGATAATAATACGGAACAAGCAATAATGAATTCTATTGAAAATTTAAGTTCTGAATTGACAATTATTTTAATAGCTCATCGTCTTAGTACTGTGAAAAATTGCGATAGAATATTTGAACTTAATGATGGAGAACTTATAAAAATATATAAAAAAAATGAACTTGCTGAAAAGTTTTTCACCTAAAACCGAATTTATTAATTAATCAAGAGAAAATATAAACATATTTGTGTTAACTTGAGATTTAATACTATAAGAGTTTTTTTCATATAATGCTTGAAAATTCCATAATATTAGTTACTGGAGGTACTGGTTCTTTTGGAAATAAGTTTATTCCAATGACTTTAAAAAAATTTAATCCTAAAAAACTAATTGTATTTTCAAGAGATGAGATGAAACAGTGGGAAATGTCTAAAAAATTTGCAGGTGATAAGAGAATTAGATTTTTTATTGGAGATGTAAGAGATAAGGATAGACTTCATAGAGCATTGCAAGGTGTTGATTTTGTCATACATGCTGCAGCTACAAAAATAGTTCCAACTGCTGAATATAATCCTTTTGAATGTATTAAGACTAATATAATTGGGGCAATGAATTTAATTGATGCATCTATTGATCAAGGAGTTAAGAAGGTTGTTGCGTTATCCACAGATAAAGCTAGTAGTCCAGTTAATCTTTATGGCGCCACAAAATTAGCATCAGATAAAATGTTTGTAGCAAGTAACTCTTCATATGCAGGAGGACAAATTACAAGATTCTCTGTAGTTAGGTATGGAAATGTTATGGGTTCAAGAGGGTCAATATTACCTTACTTTTTTTCAATAAAGAACAGTGGTGAACTCCCAATCACAGACAAAAGAATGACTAGATTTATGATTTCACTTGAAGAGGGAGTTAATTTAGTATGGGAAGCTATGGAAGATATGATAGGAGGAGAAATATATGTTAAGAAAATACCTTCAATGAAAGTTATTGATATTGCCAATACAATTGCTCCTGAGTGCACGCATAAATTTATTGGAATAAGACCTGGAGAAAAATTACATGAACAAATGATTGGAATTGAAGACGCTCCTTATACTTATGAATATCCAGATTATTACAAAATATTACCGCAAATTAATAGTTGGGATAAAGATAAAAAAAGAATAAAAAATGGAAAGAAAGTCAATGATGATTTCTTTTATTCAAGTAATACAAATAACCAATGGATGACAAATAAAGAATTAAAAAAATGGGTTGAGAATAACTTAAATAATTTTGAAAAATAATTATGATTCCTTACGGAAGACAAGAAATATCTAATGATGATATTAAGTCTGTTATAAAGATATTAAAATCTGATTGGTTAACTCAGGGACCTAATGTTCAAAAGTTTGAAGACTTAGTTGCTGAAAGGGTTGGGTCTAATTTTGCAGTAGCATGTAATAGCGCCACTAGTGCTTTACATCTTGCTTGTAAATCATTAAATCTTAAAAAAGGAGATATAGTTTGGACGAGTCCAAATAGTTTTGTAGCCAGTGCAAATGCTGCAATTTACTGTGGTGCAAAAGTCGATTTCGTAGATATTGATCCTCTTACTTATAATTTAAGTATTGAAAAATTGGAAAAGAAACTTATTTATT
>MDTE01134233.1_pt1 | contig 26493 bp, 23 predicted proteins | sample 811231 | NCBI WGS metagenome assembly MDTE01 (sample SAMN05326651, study PRJNA326480) | marine metagenome | isolation source: seawater | place: Indian Ocean: Red Sea | collected 2010
TGCTCCTGAAAACATACCTTCCATCGTTGTTACATTGTTTACCGACCAATCGTTAATGTTTTGATTAAACGATGTTGCTCCTGAAAACATATTTTTCATTGTTGTTACATTGTTTACCGACCAATCGTTAATGTATTGATTAAACGATGTTGCTCCTGAAAACATATTTTTCATTGTTGTTACATTTGACACATTCCAATTAGAAATGTCTTGATTAAATCCAGAGCAATCTTTAAACATACTTTCCATATTTGTTATATTTGAAACGTCCCAAAATCTTATGTCTGATGTATCGCTATCAGTTATTTGAAAATTTATATTTCTAAACGCATTTCTCGCGTCTGTTATATTAACTAGATTCCAGTGAGCTATATTTTTTACGTTTGAACGAGTTAAATATAAACCGCTTATTTCTGTTAGTGCCGGAGTATAACTGTTATCATAATTATTGTAAAAATAATACCCTAATCCTTGACCAAAGAATGCAGCATCCGGTGTAAAATTTCCGTTTAATGTATAAGTAATGGTAAGAGAATCACCGGATCGAATATTATAAGATGCTAACGTATTTTCCAAATTAGTTAGTGAAATATCATTAAAGTACAATTCTGGTGGATGAGGAGGTATACCTTCTATCAATAGAATTTGATTTTGAACGGATTCAATAGTATCTCCGGGTAATAAATTATTTAGTCTTATAACACTATTTAATTCTGCACTTGTACTTGAAATAATTGTATCTATTTCAACAAATATTTCCATTTTATATATTAAAATACTTTTGTTAAAATTTTTATATTTATATTTAAATAAAAATATTTACATTTATTTATATTTATAATATGACGACTACAACAATATTACAAAGTGAGATTCAAGACATTCAGACACAATTTGGAACTAATATTAATAATTCTGAAAATTTTTATTCTTTTATTGAAGAAAATAATAAAATTTCTGGAAATAGTCTAATTTATGATAACATTGTTGCTAGTGTTAATAATTCAACAAACAATTTTTATTTAATGGAAGCAAATAAAAATGAATTGTTAGAAACTTCATTTTCAGGTAATACTAACTCATCTTTAGCTGCTAGTAGTTTTTTTACAAATACAAATAGTAATTTAACATCTTTTAAAGATAAAAATACGCAAATAGTTATTGAAGATATAATTGAAGAACTAGAAGAAATAATTGATGATGAATTAGAAGATTTATTAATTGATTTAAATCTTGAATTATTTTATAAAATAGAAGTAACCGATACAATTAATAAAACCGAATTTAATAGATTATTAAATCAAAGCAACATATTTTTAAAACCAAATGATTTAGATAATTTATTTAAGACATTTGATAATAATGAAAATAATGAAATAGATTTTAATGAACTTTTAATTTTTATTGAATATATAAAAAATCTTAAAGAGAAAAGAAAAAAAAAAGAAGAAAAGATATTTAAAAATAATTATAACGTAGAAACTATTATAAATATTGATTCTAGATTTAGAGATAATTATTATAAAACGTTATCTACTGATTTTACTTATATATTACCAGAAATTCAAAATAATGTTAAAAAAATATCAATTGGTTCTATTGAAATGCCAATGACACATTATAATATATCATCTAAATTAAAAAATAATACTATGTTGATTATTAGTGATTCAAATAATATAACATTTAAAAGCGATATATCTTCATCTTGGGAATTTAAATCACAAATAGGGTGTTTATCAGGTGAATTTTTACATGGAGGATTTATTTTTGATGATGATGTATCTTCTGTATCATATACTACAACTAATACAGTTATTCCTGGAACTATTGAAGTTTCAGCAAATTTATATAATTATAAATGGTGGGATGGAAGTGCTATTACTACAATTAATACTTATGATAATTCTATTATTCCTATTGAATTTATTGAATTTAATAATAAAATTTTTCCAAATAATGATAATAGTATTAATAATACTGGTTTTATACAAAATATTTATTCTGATTTATCTTTTGTAGATACATTTGGTGAAAATGTTAGTCTTTGTGGATTAGGTAATATATTTAATGATGAATCTTCAAATATAATTGATACCAAGTATCTAATTACAAGAGAAAGACCTTTTTCACATTATTTAGAAGATACAACTAAAACTACTATGATTCACGATTTTAATGTTTTAGATTCAGAAAATAATAATGTTTTTACAGATGAACAAATATATCTACGAGTTTCTAACGATACAGATACCTGGGATAAGGGTGTTTCTCAACGTTATAATGTAACTACTTCAACTCTAAGTAGTCCTTATGAAAAATTTTTAGATATAAGTTCAAATGAAAATTTCACAAATTTAACTGATATAAGTATAGTTCAAAATGAATTTCGTTCAGATGTGCCATTTACCGAAAATGAAGTTAATATTATTGAAACCTCAAATGTAGATATAGATACATCAAGTATTATTATAAATAAAACTGAAATTACAAATTATGACACATTTAATCACGATATATTAGTAGAAGCTACTCCAACTTTAGCTGAATTTTCTAATAATTACATTAGTAAAAGTTTTATAAACGCAATTGATGATCAACACAAAGATTCCTATCAAAATTCATTTAATAAAATGCGTCAAGATTTTGCAACATGGAATTATATATCTCTTGTAGATAAGCAGACTTTAGTATTAAATGAGCCCACATTTAGATCAGAAAGTATACTTGAAGCCAACTTAAACTTAATAAATCTTGAAACTGAAACTAGAGTTAGAAATTTTATTATAGATAATCAACATGCTGGTTATATTTTTGATGGAAATAATTATTATTATTTTACAAAAAGTCAATTAACAAATTTTTTAGATTCTAACCATGATATTAATTTTCAATACGATAAAGTTAGTTTTTTAGAATTTAAATTAGTATTATATAAAAAAAGTAAACCTCTAAATATGTATACACTGTATGATACTATTTCATGGAATGATCATAAAATTGATATAAGTAATCAAGAAAATGAAATTAATTCTAAATTTAAATTAAATAATTATTTTACTAGAGGTTCTCCTAATAGAAGTGATATTTGTTGGAATAATTTAAAATATGTTAATAATGATAATATAATTTATCCGTATGATTCAAGTCGTAATGTTGAAACATTTAAAAGTACAGAAAAAATAAAATATAAAAATATTAAATCTTATACGTATTATGATTTAAAAACAGGTAAAATAAATAATAATTTTAATGCTAAAAAATTTGCTTGGTTAGTAACATTACCAGATGGTAATTATGATGAAACTTGGAGAAGTTCAACAAAAATATCTCAAGTTGAAAATATAGTTAATGATGCTATTTCAATAGCAATTCCTGGTGCGATTGATAACAATAATAATTTTGCTGCAATAAAAGAACCTCAATGGTATAATTGGTTGAATAATTATAATAATAAAAATAATATTGCTTATTTTAATAGTTTTTTATTAGACAGTAAAAAATCCGAAGAAATTTTTAAAGCTTCTTCTATTAATATGAAAGATATTAAATTTTCTATTAATTCTTTAACAGGTAAATCTGTTTTTGGAACTAAAACAAATATTAAACTTTTTGATGGAACTGATTATGAATTAGATTCAATGATAACAAAAGTTGACACTTTTACACAAAAAATAGGACATACAAGTTTAAGAACTTTTAAAAAAAAGAATTTTGGAATTAAAACTTCATTCAGAGAATATCAAGATTTATCTTTATCAGAACCTAGTGGCGAAGTTACACCAGAAATTGCCTTATTAATATCAACTAGAAAACAACCAAAATTAATTAATAATTTAAATTTAAAAAATAAAAAAAGGATAAATTCTATTAGATTTAATATTGACGAATATGGAAATATTGATTTAAATACAAATATTCAACTTAAATTAGGTTGGGTATTAGGATTTAGGGGTGCAGAATATATTTTAAATGATTAAATTTATTGACAATTTTCTGCTTGATTACTAAATTTAATTAAATTTTTTAACAAATGTGGTGCTTTTTTCTTAGCTAAATATCTATGGTATGAATTATTTTTTATATCAACTCCCGGAGTATTCGTATTACGATCACTTGGTGTTGATTTAATATTGCACTGATTTTTTCCTGATGTGATAGTAGCAATATTGTTTGTATAAAGAGAACTAGAGTATCTTACTTGATTGTGTAATATTTTTTTAATATTAGTTTCATTATTATTTTGGCAAGAACCTACTGGGGTTGATGTTTCAACTTCTTTCCGACATTCATCACTAATAGAACAATCATAATTGATGTAAATAGGCATATAATATATTATGATATTATATTAATATATTTATTTATAATAAATTGATTTATAATAGATTGTTATTGTTATTGTTATTGTTATGATTACTAATAAATATTGTTTTCAATGTATTTATTGTAATAGAAAATATAAACGAAAAACTTATTATAATAATCACATTACAATTTGTAGATTATTAAATAATAATGAACAATTTAAAAATGAATTAGAAGAGAGAGAAGATACTCCAAGTAAAAAAGAATTATATGATTTAATATTATATCAAAATAATGAAATACTTAAATTAAAAAAGAAATTTAATGAAATTAAAATTTATCAAAAAAAAAAAATTTGTGTTATTGATTATTTAAATACTACTTATAAACTTGAAATTAATTATGAAGAATGGTTAAAAAATCTAAATGTTTCTCAAGATGGTTTAAATAATATTTTTGAATTAGGAATTATTAGAGGTATTATTTTAATATTAAAAAATTATTCTGATAATATACCGATCGTTTCTGCTTTAGATAAATTATATATTTATTCAAATAATTTATGGATACTTATGACACAAGAAAATTTAAAATATTTATTACAGTTAATAAATAAAAAAATTTTTTGCCAATTTGAAAAATGGAATACTGAGTTTGAAAAAAAAATGTCTAAAGAAAAATATAATGATTTATACATTTTAAATATTAAAAAAATATTATGTGCTAAATATAGTAAAAATGAACTTGAAACACGTGTTAAAAGAAAAATGTGTAAAGAATTTAAAATTTATTTAGATAATAATACATTTAATATTAACTAACTAAATTTTTGTAAATTAATGTATAAATTGATTTAAAAAATTAGTTAATATTAAATATTATAATTATGAATAATAATAATACAAAAAACATTTCAGATAATTTATTGTTACTTGAAAATTCTATTAGTAAACTTGATTTGGATGATGTAAATACTAGTTGGTTAAATAATTCATTATTTATTATGCCACAAAGATCTTATTTTGAATTAAAAATATATATTTCACCTGAAAATAATGATTTAAAAGAGCAATATATAAAGGCGTGTAATGAACATAATAATGTTACACTTTCTATTATTACTGGAAATTTAAAATATTTTGATGCTGGTTTTGATTTGTATTGTCCTGAAAATATTAGTTGTGATAAAAATTCTACTACTAAAATTAATCATAAAGTTCAATGCAGTATGGTTAAAGTTAAACATGATAAACCAATTGGTGTTCATTATAATAATGGAATGCATATTTTAAAATCTACTAATAGTGGTGATCCTGTTGGTTATTATTTGTATCCTCGATCAAGCACTGGAACAAAAACACCTTTACGACTTGCAAACTCTGTTGGAATTATTGATTCTGGATACAGAGGTGATTTAATTGCTGCTTTTGATAATAATAGTAAAAAAAAGTTTGATGTTGTTAAAAATCAAAGATTAGTACAAGTATGTCCGCCAGAATTAACTTCTCCTATTTATGTTATACTTGTTGATTCTGTAGAAGAACTTGGAGAAACAATTCGAGGCAAAGGTGGTTTTGGTTCTACTGGTGTATAAATATTTTTAAAATCTTCATGTGTATTTATTAATAAACTTGTAATACTTGTAAAAAGTATTGAATTAATCAATCTTCTACTTTCAGGAATTGGTATAAAAACTTTATTAGCAATATCAATTGCTTGTTTTGTTGTTAAAGTTGTTAAAATAACTGATTTTGCTATATTTTTTTTAGAATTAATTTTATTATTAGCATTAATATTAATTTTATTGTTAAAAGCTGATATTATTATTTTATTTTTAATTAATAAAGCTAATATTATTAAATTTTTGTATTTCATTATATGATAATATTAATTATCATATTTAAGTGTTATATTACAAAAATCATTTTCATCTAATACTTTTTTTTCTATTAATTTTTCTCCAAGCATAAAAAATTTCTTATTGTTAGAATTTATTATATTTAAAGCTATATTATACGATTTATTAATTAATTCGGAAACTTTTTTATCTAATATTTCTTTACTGTATTCACTTGTTTTATCACCTCCCATACCTAATTCTCTTCCTAAGAATGGTTGAGGTGAATCGGTCATGCTTCCACCACAATTATATGTTAGCTCATCATCAGAATATCCAAATAAAGAAATATATTGTCTTGCTATTTTATCTGCTTGTTTTAAATCGTTTGATGCTCCTGTTGTAATATCTAAATTTTTTATACCTTTAAATACTACATCTGTTTCTTTTTTTTTTTATTTGAATAAAGTTTTACTTCTGCAGCACGCCCCCCTAGTGCTGTCACCATGTTTGCTAACATAAATTTTTTTGTAGGATATTTGGTATAAAATTCTTTTGGTGTAAATAATGTATATCCTCCCGCTCCACCTGTATTAGCATTTATTGTAACTTTTCTAAGATTAAAAAATTCTTCAAAATATTTTACCATTAATGCATGTCCTATTTCATGATGTGCTACTAATGATATTTCTTTAGGATTTACTGATTTTGAATTTGATGGTAATCCTATTGTAATTTTTTCATAAGCATCTATTAGAGAATTACGATTTATTATTGTATTATTTTTTCTTACTTCTAGAATTGCTGCTTCATTTGCCAAATTTGCTAAGTCAGCACCAGAAAATCCTCCTGTTAAAAGTGATATTTCATCAATATTAACATCACTACTTAATTTCTTATTTTTAGTATGAACTTTGAATATTTCTTTTCGTCCTTCTAAATCGGGCAATGGAACATTTACTTTTCTGTCAAATCTTCCTGGTCTTAATAGTGCTGAATCTAATATATCTGCTCGATTTGTTGCAGCAATTACTATTATTCCGGTAGTTGTAGTAAAACCATCCATATTTGTTAATATTTGATTTAGTGTTTGTTCTCGTTCATCATTACCAGTATTAACACCTGCACCTCTTTGTCGTCCTACTGCGTCTATTTCATCAATAAAAATAACACACGGACTATTTTCATTTGCTTTTTCAAAAATATTTCTAACACGTGATGCTCCTACACCTACAAACATTTCAATAAATTCAGAACCACTTGCAGATATAAATGATACACCTGCTTCACCAGCTACTGCACGAGCAAGAAGTGTTTTCCCTGTTCCTGGTTCTCCTTCAAGTAATACGCCTTTTGGTATTTTAGCACCTGCTTCTTCGTATTTTAGTGGATTTTTTAAAAAATCTACAACTTCCATTAATTCAAATTTAGCTTCATCGCAACCGGCAACATCTTTAAAAGATACACCAATATTTTCTACATCAATTAAATTTGTATCTTGTTTAAAAATATTTAATGGATTGTTCATACCATTATTTAATCCATTAGGATTTCTAAATATTCTTAAAACTACGTTTAATATAATTGTTGCAATTAAGTAAAATCCGGCAAATTGTAATGGTAATAATAATAAATCAAGTGGTCCTGTGTTTTTTTCAGGTATGTTGTATATATCATAATTTATGTGATTTAAATTTAATTGTTTTATTAGATCATCTATCATATTTGGTAATGTTTGTACAATATGAATATTATCTGAAAATATTTCAGAGTTATCATATTTATTATCTATTACAGCAAATCCTTTTTCATTATTAAATATACTTACTTTGTCAATATTATTATTTTTTAAATTATCTAAAAATGTTTGATATGTCCATGCAGTTCCTGGTGAGGAAGATTTTTTTGCTATTTCTTTTATGATTTCTGATGGTAAATTATTTGTATCTATATTCATTTTCAGTAATTTATTTCTGTTAATTTTATTAATTTTATTAATTTTATTACTATTTTTAATTTTTAAATTTAAGGATTTTGATATTAGACTATTACCACTATTAAATAATATAAAAAAAATAATTTTTTTTATCATAGTATGATATAATAAATAATGCTATATATATTTAAATTAGTTAATATAAAATTATAATATAATATATGTTATGTTAATTACAAAATTAAAATTTTTGTATATTTTTTTTATTATTTTTTCTACGTATTCATATAAAATTTCTATTGTAAATAAAAATAAAATTTTTAATTTAGATAAATTAAAACCTATTAATGTTATTGAACCTTATTATAAAAAAAAAGATATGTATAAAAATATTTCTTGTATTTTATTTTTTTCTGGTGGTAGTTCATTTATAACACCTCAAATATATAATAATTTTTTTATAAAACTTGTAGAAAATAATTTTTCTGTATATACACCATCCTTTAAGTATAAAAATATAGATAAACTAATAGATATTTTAGATGAAAATTATAAAGAAGTTATTATTGCTGGACATTCTTCAGGTGCTTCTGTAGCACTTAATAATTGTAATAATTATAAAATTAGAAAACTTATTTTATTAGATCCTGTAAATACACGTATTTTTAATGTATCATCGTTATTTAATATAACAAATATTAATTTACTTGTTTATTTTAATGCTCTAAAATCATATAAAATAACATTTAATCCTTTTGGATTGCCTTTCATACCTTTTTTAAGAATTAAAAATAATAATTTAAATTTTAAAAATCTATGTAATATTAGTTATGTTAATTCTATTGATTTTGGACATGCTGATATATTAGATAAACCTTATGCTGATTTTATGCATAATACACGTATTGCTGTTGGTAATAAAAATCGTTCTTTTGATTCTATTAATAATTATCATAAATTTATTAGTAATAATATAAAAGAATTACTAATGTAAAGAATTAGTTATATTATAATTATGTATATTAGTTTAAAATCAAATAAAAAGAATTTTAAATTAAATAAAAAGAATTTTAAATCAAATATAATACTTCAAAATAATTTATATGATTTTGATTTTAATTTAAATAATAACACAAATAATTTTGATTTAAATAATGATACAAGTAAAAATATCTTTGCTTTACATGAAATAGATAATACACAAAAACCTAATTGTATTTGTTTTATTGTTGTATTATTTTTTTATTTAGTTTCTACTGTAACAACAAATATTAAGAAAGAATTTTTATCTAATAATGAAACTTGTAAATAAAATTGAAATAGTTTTTATTTTATTATTTATTACATTATAAGATAATGGAAAATAATATTAGAAATGATACTATTCTCAATTTACAAACTTATGGTCTTAGTAATTCTAAATCTATAGAAGTAGAAAATGGAATATTTAATTTTACTACTAAAATGGCAAATAAAAATGATATTTCTATTAATTGGAACAATTATTATTTTAAAAAAATATATTATGATAAATATGGTGCTACACTAAGTATTTTAGATTCTGCACGAAAACTTGAGTTAACTGGTGTAAATATTTATGGATAAATTTATAACTAATTATATATTAATGTTATTCCACATACCTCCTATGAATTTTATTTTTTTTGTAAAATAAAATACATTATCTATTTTATTAAAAACTAAATCTTTATATTTAAATTCAAAATTAAAATCTAAAATTGGATATTTTATTTCTGCTTCTACTAATGATGAATCATAATATAATTTATCAACTATTCCATTTTTATAATAAATATTATCAGTATATTTAATTAATTCTTTACTAATATCTCTCTTAATATCATTTAAAGTTATAAAAATATATTTTAATTTTATTTTTTCTTTTAAAGATTCGCCTTTAATTATTTTAAAAATATTATAAGTGCTGTAAGTTATGTTATCTTTAACTTTAAAGATATTTATTGGATCCATTGATAATTCGTTTGATATATAATCAAGTATTAATGTTCCATATGCATTACATTTTTTATCATATACATATGTATTAATTTCGCATCTTGTTATTAATTTTTCATTATTTACAAAAATTGGACTACTACAATTATAAATATTTATACTTAAATATTTTGATTTTTCTTCATTAGGTAATAAATTTATTGGTACAATTTCAAGATCATTACTATACTCTTTTATATAATTGTTTAAATAAATTGATTGAATATTATCTAATTTGAGATTTATATATATACTATATGGTTCTACTGTTAATGGTGCATTAAAAGTATTTTGTGTTATTGGATTATAAGTTATTATTGGCATTCCTGTTAGTAAACCGTTGTATATAAATTTTAAAAAACGTTTTTTAAAATTTCCATTTAAATTAAAATTTATTTTCATTATACTAATATATTATTCAATATGTTTATATATATTATTTATATAACACTATCTACTAAATTATAATATTGTTGAAATAAATAAGAACCTAACTCATCTGCGTTTTGTGCTAATTTTATTGATAATAATATAATGTCTTTTTTTATTTCATGTGGAACATAATGTTCGTCGAGAGATAATACTTTCACTATAAATTTATTATTTGCGTGTAATACATCATATCCTATATCTAGTTTTGGTATTACTGATGATAAATCCGTTACTATTTTTTTACCAATTTCTTTCTGTAAATTTATATCTGTTTTAGAAATTATTAATGGCATTTCTTCTAAATTTAAGTTGTTATGTGTGTCATACTTACTCATCAAATGTGATATATCATTTATTTTTTCTTCGAATGGATAAAAAATATGAGTATTTACGTTAGTAAAAGTATTTACGTTAGTTAAAGTATTTACGTTAGTAAAAGTATTTAATAAAATAAAAAATGATTTTAAAAATTTTTTCATTTTATATTTTTATAAATATTTTAAATATTAATAAACACTGTAATTAATATTTAAAAAATTTATTTGATATATATAATAATGAAATTAAGTAATTTATTTATATTTATTAATTTTATTAGTATTTTTAAATTTAATAATGGTTTTATTGCACAAAAAAATTTGAAGTTTGATTTAAATACTTTATTGTATTCATCATCTGTTTCTAAAAATGATATTGATAATATGATTGATAGTGTTGAGGTTGATGTTATTGATAATTTTGAATCTTCAAATGTTAATGACTATTCTACTGCCAATAATGATAATCAAAAAATTTCTGTTTTGTTTTTTCCTGGAAAATTAAATAATATGCTTCCTCGAGAATTATATAATAATTTTTTAAATAAACTATCTGAAAATAGAAATATTTATGTTGCTACACCTTCTATTGAAAATAATATTAAATTAGTATCTGATATTACTATGAATGATAATTTATGTATTGTAGCACATTCAACAAGTGCCAATGATGCTATTGAATTATGTCAAAATAGTAAATCTATTTCTTCATTGATTTTAATTGATCCTATTGATTATCTCTTTTTTAAAAATGATTTTGATTTTAATGAATTTAATGTTTTTAAATTTATTGAACAAACACAAGATCTTGAGGAAAATATATCTAGTTTTATTGAAGCTGATAAATTTGAATTAATTATGAATAATATTTTTAAATCAGATAGTAATAATAAAAAAAATAAAATTAATAATAAAGTTCTTGTTTTAAATTCTAAAATATCAAACAGATGGAAGATTTTCCCCCCTATTCCTCCTATTAGCAAATATGCTATTGATTTAAAAAAACTAAAAAAAAAAGAAATTCGTACTATTGATGATTATGGACACTTTGATATACTTGATACAACATGGGCTAATGCTGCACACAATTCTTTTAGTAAAGGTTCATCTTTGAGAGATAGTGATAATATTGAAAATTATCATCAAATTTTAGTTGAAAATATTGATAGTTTTACAAATAGTATATGAATAACTTATTTTAATTATATATATGAAAAAATGTTTATTTTTAGTTAATAATCAGTTTTTTATAAATAATAAAAAACTTATATGTAATAAAAGACTTGTACGTAATAAAAGAGTTATTACTAATTCTGTTAATTTAGTTAACGACTTTAGTATTGGATTTCCTTTAAATATATTTCAAAATATTTTTACTACCATACATTATGGTTATGATATTACGACTTTTAAATTAATTTTATTACAATTTCTTATTGGTTTTTATACTTATGGCAAAGATCGTTACTATGATTCAATTGAGTATAAACAACAACCTTATGAAACTACAGATAAAAAAATTAATTTATATAATACGATTAATAATAATAATATTTTTTATAAACTTATTTACGATATTACTTTTTTAATTATTAATATATTATTATTAGAGCCACATTTTAATAATAAGGAACTTGTGATTAATGATAATATTTTGCCTTTTTTATTTATTTTATATTCTACAGAATATTATAAATATTTAAAACTTATTAATCCTTTTATAAAACCATTATATGTTTCTAGTTTATGGACTGCTTCATCTATTATACTTCCTTGTGTGATATATGATAATAATTATTCTATATTAAATGATTATAATGTTTATATTCCATGTTTTCTCTCTTTATTTGCTTTTACAAACAATGCTGATATTTATGATATTAATGAAGATAAAATTAATAATGTAAAAACTTTACCAGTGTGTTATGGAGTTTATAATACAAATGTTATAATATTATTATCTTTAATAATATCTTCTGCTATGTTTGGTTCAAATGTACATTACTATGATAGACCTATAATTAATTCTATGTTTGAATTACAAAATATTGTTTTATCATTTACAACTCCTTTGATGCTTTTTACGAACTACACTTTTTAATAAATATAATTTTATGAAATTGTATTTATTGTGTGATTTATTTTATTTGTAATTACATTATCTTATTTGTAATTGTACAATATCGTTATTTTGACGTATCATTAAACGCAAACGTGTAAAACGAATGTATATATTAATAAAAAGAAATATTACTACTATTAAGAATGTTATAATTGATAATGTCTTAATATCTTTATAGTTAATTGTATGCATATTTAGTTCTTTAAATTCTGTTTCATTGTTAATATTTGTTTCATTATTTTGTATTGTATAATTTATGTAAAATCGTATCATAATTTAAATTTTAATATTTAATATTTTATATTTTATATTTTATATTTTAAATACTTAATATTTAATATACTTAATATTTAATATACTTAATATTTATATTGATAATTATATTATAAACTTAATATGTGTGGTATTATTGGTATATTAAAAAATAATAATGATAATGTTAATGTTATTGATTGTATATTAAATGGTTTAACTATATTACAAAATCGTGGTTATGATTCTTGTGGTATTGGTTATCTTAAAGATAATAATATTATTTTAAATAAATATGCTTCTACTAATATAAGTAATTCATTAGAATTATTAAAAAGTAATTTAAAAAAAAATACTTCTAATAATGATATTAGATGTGGTATTGGACATAATCGTTGGGCTACTCATGGTATTAGAAATAATATTAATGCGCATCCACATATTTCTAATGATGATAATTTTATTCTTATTCACAATGGCATTATTGAAAATTATAATTTAATTAAAGAAAAACTTAAAAAAAATGGTTACAAATTTTATTCTCAAACTGATACTGAAGTTATTGTTGCTTTAATTTCTACTCATTATAATAAAAATAAAAATAAAAATAAAAATAAAAATAATTCTTGTTATGAAAGTATTAAATATGCTATTAATCAAATTAAAGGGACTTATGGTATTGTTGTTATTCATCGTTTAGAACCTAATAATATATATTGTGTTCGTAATGGTTCTCCAATATTAGTTGGTATTGATATTGATAAAAGTTTTTGTATTATTACTTCTGAACAGAGTGGATTTAATAATTTGATAAATACTTTTTTTACATTAGATAATAAAATTATTTGTAATATAACGATTAATAGTAATAATAAAATTAAAACAAATATTAATTCTGATTTGATTACAAATATTAAATTTTCTAATTTTGATAATTTGTTAACACCTGAACCTTACGAACATTGGACTTTGAGAGAAATTCATGAACAACCCGAAACAATAATTAACGCAATAAATAATGGCGGACGTATAAAGAATTATAAAGAAGTTAAATTAGGCGGTATGGAACAACATATAGAAATTATTAAAGATATTGAACATCTTATTTTATTAGGATGTGGTTCATCTTATAATGCTGCGTTGTATGGTTCTTATTTTTTTAAAATATTATCTGGATTTATAACTGTGCAAGTTATTGATGGTGCTGATTTAACATATTATGATATACCTAAAACCGGCAAAACTGCTTTTATTATGATAACACAATCTGGTGAGACTGCTGATTTATATAAATGTTTTGAAATTGCCAAAAAATGTAATATAATTACAATAGGTGTTGTAAATGTTGTTGATTCATTAATTGCAAGAAATGTTTCTTGTGGTATATATTGTAATACTGGAAGAGAAAATGCGGTTGCTTCTACAAAATCTTTTACTTCTCAAGTTATTTGTCTATCACTAATTGCACTTTGGTTTTCACAAATAAAAAATATTAATGAAAAAATTAGAATTGATGTTATTAAAGATTTACAAAATCTTTCTTTAATGTATAAAAAAACTTTAGATTTGTGTAATTTAAATATTAATGAAATTGCATCTCAAATTAATAATTATAATAATTTATTTATATTAGGTAAAGAATGTGATCATTATATTGCTAATGAAGGTGCTCTCAAAATTAAAGAAATTTCTTATATTCATGCTGAAGGATATTCTTCAAGTTCATTAAAACATGGTCCTTTTGCTCTTCTTGATAAAGATTTTTTTGTTATTTTATTAAATTGTAATGAATTACATAATTCTAAAATACATAATACATTCGAAGAAATTATTTCACGAAATTCACCCGTTCTTTTAATTACGAGTTCTGATAAATATTCAAAAAATGTTATTAAAGTTCCCAAGTGTAATTATTACAATGAGTTATTAGGTCTTATTCCTTTACAACTTATTTCATATTATATTTCTATTAAAAGAGAGATAAATCCTGATAAACCAAAAAATTTGGCAAAAGTAGTTTCTGTTGAATAATATTATAAATAAATATATATGAATAAAATTTTATCAAATATTGGTTTTAATGGTCCTCTTATATTATTTGTTCTTGTATATATTTTAATAATTTATTATTCTTATTTTGGTTATAAAAGTTATAGTTTTATTTATTATATAATTATTTTTGTATGGCAAATTTTTAATTATAAAATTAATGGAATATTAAAACAATTTATAAAACAACCTCGTCCTGCTAATATGAAATTTATAAATTCTTCTGATAAAGAAGCTGGAAAACAATATGGTATGCCATCTGGACATGCACAATTAACATCATCTTTAATGATTTTTTTAATTCTTGAATTTAATAATATTTATATTTCTACATTTTCGGTTATACAACTATTTATTACATTGATACAAAGATATACTTATAAAATGCATTCTATTTCTCAACTTATTGTTGGAACATTAATTGGTTCTTTAATTGGTTATCTTTTTTATTTAAGTTTAAAAAAAATTGTAAAGTAATAACATATTAAAGATATATTACATTATATATTATTCAAATATATAGTTGACAACTTACAGCATTTATATCTTTAATACGTTGTCAGAACTACCCCCCTTTATATTTTAATATATTGTGTTTGAATATATATATTTATAAATAAATTTAAAATATTATTATTGTGCATATTTAATTTAATCCAATGCTACTTTAATATTATTATTAAAATTAAATATTTATATATGGGGCTAATTATAATTCGTAGACTTATTAATAAATTAAATTTTTAAGTGTTCTGTGGTGTCTGTGGTGTTTGTGGTGTTTGTGGTGTTTGTGGTGTTTGTGGTGTGTGTAGGGTTTTAGGTAATAATATTTAATGACAATAATGAAGCAACATTATTGAAATTTATGCTCGATTAGCTCAGTTGGTTAGAGCGTCCGACTGTTAATCGGAAGGTCATTGGTTCGATCCCAATATTGAGCGAATATTTTAAAATTGAATTATATTTTATGTAATACAAAATATTACATAAAATGAATCAAATGGATCAAATGGATGAATCTTGGTATCAAAAATATTCACCTACAAAAGAACAAGTATTAAATCACGTTAATAATTCTTGGTTTTTAAAACATTTAAATGATTTAAATGATAAAAATTTATGCCACAATTTAATTACTAAGTATCAAGCAAATTTTTGTCTTAATAATAAAATTATTAACATATATAATAAAAAATATAATACTCAAATTAATAATTTCAAATACTTTAATGTAACTTTTGAAGGTATTAATTTACATCCACAAGCAAGTATTATATTAAATAAAATTATAAATGAAGAAGTTTTAAAAGCATCAAAAAAAGGTTTTGGTTCATATCAAGGTTTTCATGTATTTATAATAAAACCTTTAAATGAAACTATAATTATTAGAGCAATTCAAGAAATATGGGCTGATTATTATATTAAAAAAAAAATTAAGTAAGATTATCAAACACTGGATACATAAAAGATATTCTCCTAATGGAAAAGGATATTTAGAAGCAAAAAAAAGATTTGAAGAAAGAAAAAAATCAATTTATTAATTTATTAATTTATTATATAATATGAGTAAAAAAATTAATACTACTAGCATTAATAAAATAATTAATGATTCAAGTAATAATCTTTTTATGGATCATGATAATTCTAGTCAAATATGTTACAGTAGTGAACCTAGTGACACTACAGATACTGAACATGATAGTTTAACAAGCGACGATGAATTTTCTCCTGACAATTGGTCCTGTTCATGGAACAAAAATTTTAATAATGATTTTAATAATGAAATTAAAAATATATCATATAAAAAACTAACTTATCATGACGTATATCGTCAAATTAATAAATATTATGAACCAGATATTGTTCACAAATATTCATCTGCATTAGATATATTAGCAAGTTATTTAAAGGGACAAAAAATAATTTATATGGAAGCAAGAAGTTATAAAGAGGGAATTTTAAATAGTTTAATGTTACCTGCTATTTTTTTATCTGCTTTAGTTTCTGTATTACAATCATTTTTTCATTCAAGACACAATGGTGAATTATTTCTTTCATCCATATCTGGTTTTGTTACTTTTTTATTATCAATAATTAATTATTTAAAATTAGATGCTGCTGCAGAAGCATATAAAATAACATCACATCAGTATGATAAATTACAAACTTTTATTGAATTTGAATCTGGTAATGTTTTATTATTTAGTAATCCTATATTAACAAAAAATAAGTATATTGGTAAAGTAGATACAGAAGAGAAAAAACAAAATAATATAAAAAGACAACATGAAGAATTCATTTTAATTGATGATATATGTAATAAAATTGAAAATGTTAAAAAAAAAATAGGTGAAATTAAAGAGGCAAATCAATTTTTAGTACCAAAAAATATAAGATCTAGATATCCATTAATTTATAATACAAACATTTTTTTAACAATCAAAAAAATTGATGATAATAAGTCTAAAATAATTACATATTTAAAAAATGTTAAAAATGAAATACGATATATTGAAGCTATAAGAAAAAATCATCATCATTTACTAACCAAAGAAAAACAAGACAGATTAACTTACTTGTTTGATAAAAAACGAGAATTAATAAATAAAACTATTCATTTAAATACTGCTTTTTCAACTATAGATAAAATGTTTCAACAAGAAATAAGAAACGCAGAAATAAAAAATAAGGCTATGATTAGATTTTTTTGTAATGATATATGTTCTATGTTATGTTGTTTTTGCAGAGATAAAAATAAAAATAAAAATGATATATGTTTACCAAAAGACTATATTAGACCTGAAGATTTAGGTTTTGAAATTGTAATTGTAAATGGATCTTGTAGTGACTCGAAAGAAAAAAATGATTGTATTATTAAATTTGATGAAGGAAATAAATATAAAAAAAAAGAAGATTTAAATAAAAATTTAAAAAAATTTAAAAAAAAAAGTGTTACACATATTATAAATAATGATACAATAAATAATGATACAATAAATAATGATGTTCCAAAATTAAGTAAGATTAATAGCACTTTATTATCAAAAAAAAATTTAGATGTAGAAAATATAAATAAATAAAAAATATAATTGTTTAAACTATATATTTTATTATATAAATTTTTTATTTTATTATATAAATTTTTTATTTTATTATATAAATTTTAAATTACTCACTTGACCAATAATTATCTTCATCCTCACTTTCAATATCATTATCAATCATATCAATCCATTTTCTTTTTTTATTTTTTAAAAACTTTGGCGTTGTTTTAAGAACAGGATTTTCAACAGCAGTTATCGACCTATTAACTACATTATGGTCTGTTGTCTCGCCGTTATTACTATCTGTAGCATTTATTGTATCTTGTGTAATAACTAAACTGCGTTGAGAAAGTAATAATGAACAATTAGAAATTAAATGGCCTTTTTCATGACAATAATTACATTGCATATTTAATAAACTCGGACATATAACTTTTCCATTTGGACCAGGATTATCTTTTACCCAATGGGATGTATATATTTTTTTTGGTTTTTTTAAATCATAACACATTTTACAAAACGGTGTTTTTTTCTGTATATCTTTATTTTTTAATATCGGACACATTTTAACTGTATGGCCTTTTTCATGACAATAATTACATTGCATATTTAATAAACTCGGACATATAACTTTTCCATATTCTCCTGGTTTGTCTTTTACCCAATGAGAAGTGTAAACATATTCTGGTTTTTTTAAATCATAACACATTTTACAAAATGGAGTTTTTTTAAACATATTTTTTTCTTTAGTTTTTTGTTGTGCTTGTTGCATTCTTGCTTGTTGCATTCTTGCTTGTTGCTTTTTTGTTGCTTTCTTGCTTGTTATTTGCTTGTTATTTATTTCTTGAAAAGCATTTCAATTTAGTAACAAATACTTACAAATTTAAATATTATTTGTACAACATCATCTAATTTATGTTAAAAAAGAATAATTGAAATAAACGTGAATTATTAATATCTTCTCCAAAGTATTCACTAACTGCATGTATATATTGTGCATCAAATATTACAAGTCTATTATAAACATTTCCTATAGAATCTACAACTTCCCATTGTGTTTTATCTAAATGCGCTTCTTTATAATTTAAATCTGATTCATACCAATCCGATTTAGAAAATATTTCACTATTACGTAATTTATATTTTTTATGTCTAAAAAAACTTGTTCCAGTATTTGGTGGGGCATTTGGTGTTAAATATACTATTCCTGCATATTGTTGTGAATCACTATGATAAACTATAGGTGTGTTTCCATTACACCATTGAAAACAACCATTCGTTGAATAATCCCAACCTCCATTATTACTACCATTTTGGATTGATTTATGTAATAATTTTTCAAATAATTCTTTTGTTCCTTCTTGAATCTTACGCCCACTTTCACATCTATATCCCACCGCGCCATGATTTTCAGGATTTTGATAATCTAATTTTAAAGCATATTCTCTAATTTCATCAGGATTTTCATAAAAATTATCAATTACAATCAAGTTAGGAAATTGTTTAATAGAAAATGGTATTTTCTCTGGTATATTAGTTTTCGGTATATTTTTTAGAGTATCTAGTAAATGATTATTTTTTGCTGATTTTAAATTAAAATCATGTATATTATACTCATTTTTATTAAATGGATATTTATATTTCTTTTCTATATCTATAGATTCAGGACTGCAATTCCATTTTTTTATAAAATAATTTAAATTATTATATCTGGCAAATTTTAATCGTATATGTACCTTTTCATCACTTTTTTGTGTATTTTTTCCAGATATATTATAATCATCTGTATCACCATGATATAATTTTTTATTTATTTTATTTACTATTTTTATTGGTTCATCAATTAGACGAAACATATAATCAAAATCTTCATAATAAGCTGGATAAAAATTTGTATCAAAAAAACCATATTTTTCTACAACCCAATTTTTTATTAAAAATAATTCAAATGTCCCAAAATTTTCCAAATACTGCAAATTTACTTCTTTATGATGAACCATTCCTACCTCTTTATCTTGAGCTGCTATATTCATTTCTTCTAATAATCCCGGAGTAAAAGATACATCATCATTACATATAATCCAATATGGAGAAAACATAAATGATTTAATTATTAAATTCCATCCTTCTGCACAACCTAAATTATATGGCATATGATACACTTTTAAATTTTTAATAAATTTATGTGATTTTTTAACAATTATATCTAATTCTTTAGTTAATAAATCCGGATTATTATTTATTATAATATAATTTTCTATAGGATAATCTATACTATCTAATTGTTTTTTAATCCATTTTGTTGTTGTGCATACTAGTGTTCCAAATACTGGTATTAACTTACTATAATCCTTTTCACTTTCTTTTGGTTTTTTTATATATATTCCATCTTTTGGATACCACCAATTTTTCATTTGTTTTATTTTCTCGACTTTATTTTTGACATAACCTTGTGTATTTACCGCTATACTATCTGGATTTTTATATACTTCTATCAACATATTTTCTATATTATCATTTTTAATTCTATAAAAATCATTTCCTATTTGATCATGACATGGAATAAAATCATAAAAATCTTTTATATTATTCTCTTTTTCTTTAATTTCTAAACTAAAATATTTTTGTAAATAAATTTCATACTTTGGTGGTAAATTTTCATTATTCTCAATATTTATATATTGAATATTATGATTTTCTCTGTTAAATAAGTCTTTGTTTAACTTAATTTTTTCTTCAATATTAGATATGATTTCATCATTATTAAATTCTTGTTCACAAATATTTTGAATTTTGTTTTTTATGAAGTTTAAATCACCAAAATATGATAAATGCCATCCACCATTCTCAATAATATTATCTGTTTTTTTGTATCTAAAGTCGTGGATAGTAATATCTAAGGCTGTATAATCTTTGTAAGAGATTATTTTTGCTACTAAATTTTTGAATGGAAATATACAATTTAAATTATAATAATACCAATCTTGAATTAAACTGTGACTAGTGATTTTTAATTTATTATTAAGTATATTTTTAAATATATTTGGATTGGGTATTTCATCTAAATCACATATTGTAATAACATCAATATCTTTTAGAAATAATTTATCTATACCCTGTTTGATACAATTTCTTTGATAATTTTCATTTCTCCATTGTTCATTTTTCTCAATATTCGGATATTTATATGGAAAGTCATCAACTATTATATGAATAATCTTGTCTTCGAACTTTTTAAATAACTCTTTATTTTTATTATAGAATAATTCTTTTTCGTTACCAACAAATGTATGTGTTGCTTCAACTAATACAAAATAATCCACATATTCGTCCAATAAATTTAAACGATAATTTAATAAATCTAATTCATTATAAAAAATAAAACAATCTATAATTTTTGGAGTATAGTTAACTAAATAAATTGGATCACTAGTTGTAGTTTCCAATTTTTCTTCTATAATGTCCATACTAAAATTCATAAAAAATAAACCGGTACCAGTTTCATGTCCATATTTTGTAATATCATATTTTGTATAATTAATACTTTCCCATAATTGTTTCATACATTTTCCTTCTTTTTCCCAAGGATGATGTATATCATCTAATATAACAATACCAGTATAATTAAGTTGTTCTAACCTATCTATAATTTTTCTCTCCTCTTCTCCAAAATGATCTATATCAATCAATATTATTTTTATATTTTTAATAAAATCTTCAGTTAAGTCCTCTAAAATATTTTTAATTTTAAATGTAATATTTTTTTTTGTATAAATTTTTGAATTATCTACAATTTGGTTAATTAAATTATAAGAAATTACATGATTTGTTTCATTATGTGATAATGCAATAGCACTATTTCCATACCCTGTTCCTATATCTAAAATAGTAGTATTATTAAACAATGTACTCAAATATGAATATAATCTATATTCATTTATACCAGATAAATTTTGGTACCATTGTGAATATAAATAATTCAATAGTTCTTTATTTTTTAATTGAAAGTTATCTAAAATAGTGTTTGATAATATCAAATCATTTTTAGTAGTTTTTGTTTCACCGCATTCATCAATAGAAATATCATTATTCTTATTTAATATTTCATTTTTTGTTAGCATATATTTCTCTCCATTAATCGGTATATCTTCGTCTCTTTCAAATTTTTTATAGACGCTCTCATCTATAAGGTCAGGATGTATCCACCAATCTTCAAAAGGACATTTATCTTTAAATGAAGATATGTTTCCTGCTATTAATTTATAACCCTTTTCTTTTAAAAATTCTCTAGATTTTTCTCTATACTTTCCTATAATATCATTATAATGGTCATGTTCATACGTTATAACTCCAAATTTATAATTATCAAATGGAATCTTTGAGAGAACATCAAAAGTAATATTCGGTGGATCACAATCTAATTGTAAATAATCTATATTTGTAGATTCGTAATTTTCGTTCAATAATTTTATATAGTCTATTTTTGTTGCATCCTTACATAAACATTTATTTTTTCTAATATTATTAAATCCATCTACACAAACATTATTTATATCTACTGAAATTCCTGACCAATCAAACTCCTGTTCTAATAGATATGTGTTATTTCCATATTTATAATCGCCTGCACCTATTTCTAGATATGTTCCTTTGTTTTTTCCATTATTCATAGAGAGAACAAACATATCTTGATAGATTTGCGAATAATTATTTTCTATTTTATTACATTTTTCAAAGTTAAATTTTAAACTACTCAGTTTATCATTAGAGTATACACTAACAGGATGTGATGGTTCTGGTAATTCAGACATTTTTTTGATAATATCATTTTTTTTTGTGTCTGATATTTCAAATGTTGACAAAATTTTTGTGTATATTTCTCTAGCCTCATCATTTTTACCAATTTCAGAACCTGTCCAAGCCTTTTGACAGTATATATCAACTAGGGAATATTTAACAGGATATTTAAAGGATTTTGTTTGAATATTATTTTCTAATATATTAATACCCATACAAGCATACATATATGAATCTAACCACATGCGTTCTTCTGGTTTTTTACCACTTCTCCAACTAAAATATAATGAAGCAATATAATAAGGTTCTACAGAATTAGGTGATGCAGTAATAGCGTGTTTTATTAAATATAATTCTTTTGCATCTCTACCACCTTGACTATTAATACATAATGAACATCTTAATAATGCCTCCGAAGCTAAAATATTATCTTCTGTAAATTCTGCACATCTTAAATAAAAAGAAAAAGCAATAGCATATTGTTTTTCTAATTCATAAGTGTAAGCTAAATCAAAATTTAAAATACTATTGTATGGATTTTGAATTAATTTTACAAGACATTTTTCAATGTTTTCCATATAAGGTTATTCATATAATTATGTTTAAATTTAATTGCATAACATCCATTATCTTGAAATCCAAAAACTATTATTATATTATCTTCTACTTGTTCTAATCCTATACAAAATTCAGTTTTTGCTGTCATAAAATTAAAACTTTCACTAATATATTTAATAGACCAATCTGAGTTCCATATTATAAATTTGTGAAAATAATCAGCGTCTTTATATCCATTACTATTTTCTGGAATAAACTTACATTCGTGAACTATTGCTAGATAAGTATTATCATCCCACGGTATCAATTGAGATCCACCTCTTATATCTAAGGGTAAATTATATGTAGTATCTGATAAAAATACGGTGTGTGAAGAATTATTATCTAGATCAACTTTAACAATTTGTGTTGGATTTGTCCATTTAATAAAATAGAATGGTTTATCTTTAATAGGCATCCAGTTTTTTTCACAATATGAAGTTTTATCTTCTACTTCAATTCTATTTCTATTAATTTCTTTTACGTTAGATTTATTTATTTCTAATTCTGAAAATTCCATCCTTCCCTGACCATTTGTTGTAGTATCTCTTCTTACTCCAACGCCGTAATATTTTTCGTTCCAAAATACTAACCTAGCATCTTCTAATCCAATAAAATTCCAAATTGGAGTAGTATCCAACTTAGAAGTATCTATTTTAGTATAATTTTTTATAGATAATGTTTTTTTATCTAATTCACAATAAAAATTTTTAGTTCTTAAATTTAAATCATCATCACGATGATAATATTGTGATGGACCTTCATAACACGATTGATATCTTTGTCTATTTTCACTGCTATACAATGTATAGTCTACATTTCTTAGAATCATACTTAACTTATCATTAACATATAGTATAGAAGCGTTACAAACTCCAGTTCCACCACTGTCTTTATTGTCAATATAAATAGGTTTTATAATTCCACCATTATCTATTATTGATTTCACTAAATTATCATAAACCATTAATTATAATGATTTATGTTATCCTCTATTTAAATACGAATTATTTCATAATTTAAATTATTAAATTATGAAATAATTTAAATTATATCAATAACTCAAAAAGCTTTTAATCCAGTAATTTTATTACCAATTATCAATTTATGTATGTCATTTGTTCCTTCATATGTATAAACTGATTCTAAATTTGTTAAATGTCTCATTATTTCATATTCTTCACTTATACCATTTCCTCCTAATATATCTCTACATATTCTAGCTGTGTTTAAAGCTTTTTCACAAGAATTTTTTTTCACCATCGATATCATCACAGGGTCATAGTTATTGCTATCTACTTTATCGGCAACATGTAAACATCCCAACATAGCCATATTCCAATCAGTAACTAAATCTGCTAATTTTACTTGTGTAATTTGTTTATTTGCTAATGATTCTCCAAATAGTTGTCTATCTAAACTATAATCCAATGCCTTTTTTATACAAAACTCTGCTGAACCTAGTACACCAAACGCTATACCTAACCTAGCGTTATTTAAGCATGAAAATGGACCTTTCATCCCTTCTATATTTAATTTATGTTCTTTTGGTACTATTACATCATCCATATTAATCATTCCAGTTGGTGATGCCCTAAGCGATAATTTACCTTCTATTTTTGGAGTTGTTATTCCATCCATCTCTCTATCTAATACAAACCCATTTATCTTATTATCTTCATTTTTTGCCCATACAACAAAAACATCAGCAATTGGAGAATTACTTATCCATGTTTTATTACCATTCAATATATAATTATTACCATCCTTTATAGCTTTTGTAGTCATAGTACTAGCATCAGAACCACTATCTGGTTCTGTTAATCCAAAACATCCTATCATTTTTCCTGAAGCAAGTGAAGGTAAATATTTATTTTTTATACTATCATTACCATACTTATCTATTGGATTCATTACTAGTGATGATTGAACACTAAACATTGATCTGTATCCACTATCTATACTTTCTATTTCTTTTGCTATTAATCCATATGTTTTATAATTTTCACCTAGACACCCAAAACCTTTTATTGTTGGTCCAAATATTCCCATCTCTCCCATTTTTAAAAAAATTTCTCTATCCACAATTTCATTTTTATAATCATTAATAACTCTTGGTTTCAAATAGCTACCACAAAATGACCTTAATGAATTTAAAATCATGTATTGTGTTGTTGTCAATTTATCGTATACTTTCAATAAATTAGCCATTCTATTGCCTATAATAAAATTTTATATTATTTCTCTAAATCTCTACCTGGAACAATAAAACCTTATAAATTTTAATACATATAATTAATTACTATGATTTAAAATTTTTTGTAAAATTATTATTTTAAATGACATATAAATTATAATATTATTAATAAAAATTGGTAAATATACTGATTTCTTTTCATTTGTTAGAATTAAACTTAGAGTTTCATAAAATATTATATATATATATGCGTTTATATTGTCATTAGTTAAATGGTAAAATTTTAAATAATATAATATATCGTTTGATATATCATCTTTTATTATAACTTTTAAATTATTAAGTATTTCACTTTTTTCTTTTGTAATATCTTGGTAACTATTTCGTATAAATAAACGACTTCTAACTCTTAAATTTTTATATAGTTTTGTATGTTTTTTTGGTTTTTTTATTGGAAAACTATTAGTTTGGATTAAGATAATAAAACATATATAGATTTTTAATAATTTCATTTTTTAAATTAATAATTATCTATTTTACAAATCATTTTTATAAAAATTAAAAAAATCCAACACAAAAAGGTTAAAAA